>ERZ773116.197-NODE-197-length-67837-cov-10.501741_pt1 | contig 67837 bp, 60 predicted proteins | sample MGYA00580563_ERZ773116 | MGnify/ENA primary metagenome ERZ773116 (study PRJEB29015, sample SAMEA2737864) | human gut metagenome | biome: human gut; feature: human-associated habitat; material: faeces | place: China | collected 2012 ... | reverse complement strand
TCTTGTCTTTGTTTCTCATTTTGCAAATTACTTATTTCCTCAGTTAATGACGAATATTCTGATCTTGCTTGTGCATATGCCTGATCGTTTCCTTCTGCTCTTGCAGCTCTCATCCTTTCTCCAGTTGCCCTTAATCTTTCTTGTGCTGTTGCTATTCTTCCATCTATATCTCCCGTCTCTGGTTGATTTGTATCTGCTGTTCTTGCTTCTTCTTGTCTTTGTTTCTCATTTTGCAAATTACTTATTTCCTCAGTTAATGACGAATATTCTGATCTTGCTTGTGCATATGCCTGATCGTTTCCTTCTGCTCTTGCAGCTCTCATCCTTTCTCCAGTTGCCCTTAATCTTTCTTGTGCTGTTGCTATTCTTCCATCAATATCTCCCGTCTCTGGTTGATTTGCATCTGTTGTTCTTGTTTCTTCTTGTTTTACAACATCTTCCTGGTCTTGACTTATATTTTCTTGTTTTCTACTTATTTCACTAATATCATCTAAAATATTACCATTTACAAGGTCAGCCAATTGTTCTTCTGAATTTATATTTTGTATAATATTACCAAATGAATTTTCAGCACTTTGCAATGCTCTTGTATTTCTTACAATTTCATTTCGTAAATTACCAATTCTATTTGCTTCACCTTTAGACATATTATCATCAATTTCAACATTTTCTGATACATTATCTTCTATAAATTTTAAATTTTCTGATATTGACTTACTAATTTCTTCAATTTTTTTAATTTGTTCATCAATTTTATTTATTATTTCACTATCTTCAACATTTTCTTTTAATTTTTCTAAATTTTCAATTGCTTTATTTATTTGTCTTACTGTTCTTCTACCTCTCCTCACAATAGCTGGTCTTTGTTGCATTATCCTATCATTTTTTTGTTGTCTTGCCATTTGTATATCCCCCTTTTATATCTCATTAGTATTCTATAAAAAAATTATATCAATATATTTTTTATAATTCAACATTTTTTCACATAAAAATTTATTTTTTTAAAAAAATAAACAGATTTATAATACTTTACATAAAATTTGACTTTTATGGATAACTATACTATAATAATATATAGTAATTTTTACTTAAAAGTTAAAATTTAGGAGGTTTTTTATGAATACTGATTATACACATATGTCAGAAAAAGATTTAGATAATAAAATATTAGAATTAATATCATCAGGACATAGCTACAGTTCACCTGAAGTAACAGAACTATTTAAAATTAAAGCTCAAAAACACCAAGAAAAACTTTCAGACACTAGTACAAATTCTATTGATGAATATTCTAAATTGGTTGAACAAGGATATTCCCCAGACTCACCTGAAATGATTAATTTCTTTAGAAGAAATGTCAGATCAAAAGCCAGACCAATTCAAGCAGAAAAAACTACTCCTTACAAAAAAAATACTACTGAACCACATTATTATAAATCAACTACTCATATATTTCATGATGATTCCATTCAGGATTCCGAAAAAAATGTACAGAACTTTGACAATAATTCAGTCAATGAAAATATTCATGATTCTATTGGTCATTTTGTTATTGATACTTTAACTGGTGACTATTCACTACTTGATTCAAACTATAAAGTTGTAGATACAGCTCATACTAATCCATTTTTAAAATTTTTTACAAATAAATATCACTTGCGTGTTTTTAAGAAACAATTAAAATCTGATTTTAAAAATTATAAAATGAGATGTAAATTACATAATAAAAAAATTAGCCCTGAATTAAAAAAAATAAATAGACAGATAAAATTTTATTTATGGTTTTGTCCAGATGCTGATTATAATATCCTTGAATTATTAAGAAAAAATATTACAAAAATCAACCCTAATTACCCAAATTACCAAGTAGCCTGTAGAGATTATTTAAAAGAATTAGCGCATTTGAAAGAAGGCAATGCAAACAATTTAGGATTTGATATTAATTTGGCCACAATTGACGGTCTTAGCGGAAGTAATCATAGATACATTTCCAATATTATGGTTAGATCAGATTCTACTGTTAATGACTATATAAAGACAAAAAAGCCACAACATTACTCATCTAATCCTAATCAAAATTATTCTTCATATACATACACACAATCAGAAAGATCATCAGTTAATATGTCTCAAAGCTCAACAAGATCGCAAACAGTAGCTATGCCTAGACAAAAAGCAAGACAAACTTCAACACAACAATCTAGTTCAAAACAAACCAACTATCAATTTCATGATGTTAGATAATTAATACCATGTAAAAAGAGAAGAATTAAATTCTTCTCTTTTTTAATAGCTCTATTTCTCTTTCATATCCATCAATCTCATTTGGTGTTTCTAAATAAAATGGTAGATCTTTTATTCTATCATTATTAATTATTTTGCTAATAGCATCTAAACCAATTTTACCTTCACCTATCTTTTCATGTCTATCTTTATGTGATGCTAAATCATTTTTACTATCATTTAAATGTATTGCTTTTAATTTTTCTAAACCAATTATTTTATCAAATTCATTTAATACACCATCAAAATTATTTACCACATCATATCCTCCATCCCATATATGACAAGTATCTAAACATACACCCAACTTATCTTTTAGTTTTACTTTGTTTATAATTGCTTTTAGCTCTTCAAAATTTCTTCCTACTTCGCTTCCCTTTCCAGACATGGTTTCTAACAATACTATTGTTGTTTGGTCTTTTGTTAATATTTCATTTAACATTTCTGCTATGAAATCAATACCAACTTCTACGCCTTGTCCAACATGGCTTCCTGGATGGAAATTGTAATAATTCCCTGGTGTATATTCCATTCTTTTTAAATCATCTGCCATAGTATTTTTAGCAAATTCTCGTATACCACTATCTGCAGAACATGCATTTAATGTATATGGCGCATGTGCCAAAATTCTATTTATTCCATGTTCTTTTGAGTATTCTAAAAAAGCTTTTACATCATCTTCATTTATTTCTTTTGCTTTTCCACCTCTTGGATTTCTTGTAAAAAATTGAAATGTATTTGCGCCTATACTTACTGCTTGTTTAGCCATCGCTAAATATCCTTTTGAAGCAGATAAGTGACATCCTATTGTAAACATATTTACCTCCTATTAATAATTTTATCTTCTAACAACTAATTTATTTATTTTTGCTTTTATGTAGCTTTCTAATTTTCCCATAAACTCAGCTGATTCAATTTCTTTTTTTGCTACCATTTCTAAACCTTTTTCCCAACTTGCTGTTAGTTTTGGATTTAACATATCTGGCATTGACATATTAACAACATCATATATAGCTTCACCTTTAACTGTTGGTGTAATTATTTGTGTTTTACCATTTATGTTTATATATTTTATTTTTTCTAGCTTTTTAATAATTTCAGCTCTTGTTGCACTTGTTCCAATACCAGCACCTTTAATTTGTTCTCTTAGCTCTTCATCTTCAATTAGTTTTCCTGCATTTTCCATTGCAAGTATCATTGAACCTGAATTGTATCTGCTCGGTGGAGATGTTTCTGCGTCTTTAGTTTCAAAGTTTATTATTCCCACTTCAGAATTTTTCTTTAATTTCGTCAAAATTTCTAAGTTATCTTGTACTGTCTCATTTTCTTTGCTTTGATCTTTTACATTTTTATTTTTTGCTATGTCTAAATAACCTGTTTTTGTGCACACCTTTCCTGATGTTGAAAATTGTTCGTTATCAATTGTAACAACTACAGAAATTTTATTGAATTCTGCTGGTGGATAAAATATTGCTAAAAATCTTTTTACTATTACTTTGTATATTTGTTTGTGTAAATCAGGTAATTTTTCATAATTTTCATAGCCTTGTCCTGTTGGAATAATTGCATAGTGGTCCGTTATTTTACTATCATTTACGTATTTAGTTTTTACAATATTTGTAGAATATTTTTTCTCAGCCATTTGCTTTATATATCCTTGAACTTCTTCATCTTTATATCCTTTTGCTATTCCATTTAAATTTTTGGAGATTATTTTTGCTACAGCAGTTGACAAAACTCTGGCATCAGTTCTTGGATATGTTACAAGCTTTTTTTCATATAGATTTTGTATAACTTCTAGTGTTTCATCAGGTTTAATTTTGAATCGCTTTGTACACTCGTTCTGTATTTCTGCTAAGTTAAATAATAATGGAGCATTTTCTTTTTGCTTTGTTTTTTTCACTTCTTTAACAATTGCTTTTTCATCTTTTAAAGATAGTATAAATTTTTGAGCATCTTCTATTTTTTTAAAACCTGTTTCATTATACAATTGTGGAGAATTAAACATTTTCGAATCTTCTGTTACTTTCCATTCAGCTTTAAAACTACTGTCAGTATCACCAAATTCTCCTATAATTTTATGATATGTTGTTTTAACAAAATTAGCAATTTCACGCTCTCTTGATACAACCATTCCTAATACACAAGTCATAACTCTACCTACAGAAATTGATACTTTTTCTTCATCTATTTGTTTTGCAATTCTTCTTCCAAATATTATTGAAAGTAGTCTTGAAAAATTTATTCCAATTAGATAATCCTCTTTAGCTCTTAAATATGCAGCATCAGATAAGCTATCATATTCTGATAAATCTTTCGCTTCTTTAATACCTCTTTTTATTTCTTCCTCTGTTTGTGAATCTATCCAAACTCTCTTCATTTTTGCTTTTGGATTAGGTTTTGCCATCATAAAAACAAGTCTTTGAATATATTCTCCTTCTCGCCCCGAGTCACCTGCGTTATATATTTCTTCTACATCTTCTCTTTGTAATAATTGTTTTACGATGTTGAATTGATTTTGAACTGCAGGAATTATTTCGTATTTCCATTCTGTTGGTATAAATGGAAGTGTATCTAATCTCCAAAATTTTAAATTTTCGTCATATTTTTCTGGATAACTCATTGTAACTAAATGACCAACACACCATGTTATTATCCATTCATTAGATTCAATATATCCATTTTTTCTGTTAACATTTATACTTAATGCTTTTGCAAATTCCATTGCTACAGATGGCTTTTCTGTAATTATTAATTTTTTTGCCAATTAACCATCAATCCTCGTTAATATATTTAGATTTTGTGGAAATCCATAAACCATTTATATTTTAGATTTTATATAATCATTTGCAATTTGTAATATTTCTTGTGCCATTTGTATTGTCTGTGGATTTTTAAAATTCATTTTTTGAGTTAATTTATTTAAATAATCCTTTTCTTTTATTACTATATAACTACTTTTATAATAAAAGTCAAAAACATATGCCATGTGTGAAATCCATATATCTCCATATGTCGCCCTCTTTTTATAATCTATCATGTGATCTTCTTTAAATTCTCTTATTATTTCATTTGAAAAAGTTTCATTTTGCATATCTTCTGCTGAACATCCATATGTATTTTTTATGTCATCTGTTAATAAAACATAGAAACAATCTAATTTATCGGCATCTCTTATTATTTTTGAATGAAGTAATTCTTGCTCTGTTAAATTATCTTCAATTTTTGATCTGTTATGATTTAATATTGCAGTTTTAATTATCTTATAATATTTTTCATCTACATTAAATTTCTCAATTAAATTATCTTCAAACAAAATTTTTGCTCCATATTCACCGTGATTTATGCTTATTTTATCTATAAAAGTATTGTATTTTCTTACTTGCTCGAATCTGCCTATGTCATGTAATAAACCTATAAGCTCTGCTAATTTTATATCTTCTTCTGATAAATTTAATGATGTTGCAATTTTTTTGCTTAGCTCTGATACTCTCAAAATATGTGCAACTTTTAAAGCAATTTTCCCATCTTGTAAATTATAATTTGATACATATTCTTTAAAAACTCTTTTTGCATTATTAACGTCTACCATTTTATTTTTACCTACCTTAAAACTTTTTCTATATATTATACTAACACGGAATTTTTTTCAAGCATTTCTTTATATACAATCCCAATTTTTACACTTGACTACAAAATATTTTTAATGTATTATAATAGATATTTATATATAGATAGGAGATTTAATAATTATGTTATGTTCAGTTTGTAAAAAGAATGCGGCTGTAATATTTATAAATAAATCAAATGATGCCAGTCAAATGGAAGGACTATGTTACGAATGTGCTAAAAAACAAGGCATAAATCCTTTAGATGCTTTAGCCAAACAAGCTAACTTATCTGATAGTGATTTAGAAAATATGTCTATGCAATTTGAAAGTATGTTTAATGACATGTCTGAAAATCCTGACCTAAACTTTGAAGACTCTGAAAATAGTGATAATTCTAATAGTTTAGGCTCAATATTTTCTGGATTATTTGGTAACTCACATGATACAGAACAATCAGCAAGTAATTCGAATAAAAAAATAAAAACAGAAAAAAGACAAAATAAAAAACATAAAGCTTTAGATAATTTTGGAACAAACTTAACTTTAAAAGCTAAAAATAATCAATTAGATATGGTTATCGGTAGAGATAAAGAGCTTGAAAGAGTTATACAAATTTTAAATAGACGTACAAAAAATAACCCTTGCCTTGTTGGTGAACCAGGTGTTGGAAAAACTGCAATTGCCCAAGGATTAGCTATAAAAATCGCCAATGGTAATGTTCCTGCCAAATTATTAAATAAAGAAGTATATTTATTAGATATGACAGCAGTTATTGCTGGTACTCAATTTAGAGGTCAATTTGAATCAAGAATGAAATCTATAATTGATGAATGTAAAAACTGCGGAAATATTATTTTAGTAATTGATGAAATTCACAATATTATTGGTGCCGGTGATGCAGAACGCTCTATGAATGCAGCAGATATTTTAAAACCATCTCTTTCTAATGGGGAAATTCAATTAATTGGAACTACAACTTTGAAAGAATATAGAAAATATATTGAAAAAGATAGTGCTTTAGAAAGAAGATTTCAACAAGTTTTAGTTGAAGAGCCATCTGTTACAGACTCTGTAAATATACTTGATGGTATAAAAAAATATTATGAAGACTTCCACAAAGTAAAAATATCTACAGATGTTATAAAACAGGCTGTTATCATGTCTGAAAAATATATACATGATAGATTTTTACCAGATAAAGCTATTGATGTATTAGATGAAGCTTGCTCTGAAATAAATTTAAACAATAAAGATTTATATGAATTGGAAGTACTAAAAAATGAACTTCAAGATGTTCAAGCTGAAAAGGCTGAGGCTGCTCAAGCTGACTCTACAGAAGATTATCAAAAAGCAGCTGAATTAAAAATGCGTGAATGCAAACTTCAAGAGCAAATTGATGCTTTAAATAAAAGTATGAAAGTTGTTTCTTTAACAACGCAAGATATTGCAAATGTAATTGAACGTTGGACAAAAATTCCTGTAAAGAAAATAACTGAAGAAGAAACACAAAAATTATTAAATTTAGAGCAAAATCTTCATAAAAGAGTTATTGGTCAAGATGAAGCAGTAAAATCTGTTTCTAGAGCTATTAGACGTAATAGAGCTGGATTAAAAACTACTAAACGTCCACCCTCTTTCATATTTGTTGGACCAACTGGTGTTGGTAAAACAGAACTTGCAAAATCACTTGCTTATGAAATGTTTGGTGACGAAAATTCAATAATTCGTGTAGACATGTCTGAATATATGGAAAGTCATTCAACAGCTAAACTTATTGGATCACCTCCTGGATATGTTGGATATGATGATGCCGGTCAATTAACTGAAAAAGTTAAAAGAAAACCTTATTCAATAGTTTTATTTGATGAAATAGAAAAAGCTCATCCAGATGTATTTAATTTATTATTACAAGTTTTAGATGATGGAAGATTAACTGATAGCCAAGGAAACACTGTAAGCTTTGAAAATACAATTATCATTATGACTTCAAATGTTGGTTCAAATTTAAATACTAATTCAATAGGATTTAATAATAATGAAACCGCAATAAACAATAAAGTATTAGATAGTTTAAAAGAAACATTTAGACCTGAATTTTTAAACAGAATTGATGAAATTGTTTCATTTAAATCATTAACTAATACAGAATTACTTCAAATTGTTGATTTAATGTTACAAAATACAAATAAAGCATTACAAGATAAGGATATTATAATGAACATATCTGATTCAGCTAAAAATTTCTTATTAGAAAAAGGCACAGATTTAAAATATGGTGCCCGTCCTTTAAGAAGAGCTATACAAAGATATGTTGAAGACGAATTATCAGACTTAATTTTAAAATCAGATTTAAAAAATGGTCAAACAGTTAATATAGATTGTATAAATAACGAATTATCTTTTGTAGTAGAATAATATAATAGAAAACGGAGGTTATTATGAAGAAAAATATACCAAATATACTCACTTTATCAAGGTTTGTTTTAATACCATTTATTATAGTTTCACTTGTGTGTAACAAATATTTAATAGCTTTCATACTTCTTACTATATCAGGTTTAACTGATGTATTAGATGGTTTTATAGCAAGAAAGTTTAATTTTATAACAGACTTTGGTAAACTAATAGACCCATTAGCAGATAAAGCAACTCAATTATCAATTTTAATAACTTTATCTTTAAAAACAACATCTTCTGGTGAACCAATTATTCCTATATGGATATTGTTCATAATTTTTATAAAAGAATTTATGATGATAGCAGGAGCTTCTTTCCTTTATGGTAAAGATTTAGTTGTATCTAGTAAATGGTATGGAAAACTTACAACTGTCTTATTTTATATTGCAATTGTTTCTTCTTTTATAATTGCTTACTTTAATATACCATATAGATTTGATACATATATTTATTATTTAGGATTAGCAATGACTATATTCTCATTAATTATGTACTTTAATTCATTTTATGCAAAAGGATATTTCGAAAATTTTAAGAATTTAAAAAAGTAAGACTCTAAGGCGAAACTTAATGTTTCGCCTTTTTTATTCAAAATCTTCTAAGAAGATACTTAAATCTTTTTTTCCAATTATTTTAATCCCTTTTTTTAAGTTTTCTTGATCTTCTTCTGGCAGATATTTCGTTAGTATTTCTGTATTTTTTACGAAATGCTCAGCATTATTTTCATCTATGTTATAAATTGATATATGACCATTATTCTCCTTTACAATATAATGTTCAGAACATATACCATCCGCTTCCTTAGATACAATTATTTCTTTTTTGGAAAAACTTGTAACGTTCCAATCTGTATAATAGTTTTCGACTTCTTCTTTTGTCATATTTACTATAGCAACTGGAACTTTGTATTGCTCTTTTTCTGTATGTCCACATTTTGAAAATGTTTGTTTCATTATTAGTGTTGTATTTGGAAGTACAACTTCTTCCTCAACATTTGTGGATATAGTACTTTCATTTACAATTTCCACTTTGTTTATTGTATTATTTACAATAATTTCTTCTGTTAATTTTGGTTCATGAATTCGCTCTATATAAAAAATTAATGTTCCTATTATTATAACTGTTAAAATTATACATGTTATTATTATGTTTCTTTTACTCATTTTCATCAACTCTCTTTTTATAATATTTTTATTATTATTTGTAAGGTGAAAAATTTTATTCAATTTTTTTGGATTATCCTCCCTGAAATACCTATTTTAAAAAGCTTATAATAATTTTGTCACTTTATATTTTTTTCCATTTGTTTTTATTGTTATTTCCCCCATTTCATCTGTTCTATATATTTTTATATTTTGATTTTGTAATGTTTGAATCGTTGTAATTGCTGGATGGCCAAATTTGTTTTTCTTTCCGACTCCTATTAATGCCTCTTGTGGTTTTACTTTTTCTATAAAATCCATGGTTGATGATGTTTTTGAACCATGATGTGCTATTTTTATAATTGTTGCTTTTAATTTATTTGTTTCATTTTTATATTTTTCTATTATTTTTTCTTCAGCAATTTTTTCAATATCTCCTGTAAACAGTATTGAAAATTTCTTATAAACCAGTTTACATACTAATGAGTTGTTGTTTATTTTGTTATCTGATATTGGTTCTAAAGCATCTGGCCATAATACTTCAAAGTATAAATTTTTTTCTATATATATTTTGTCTCCTTTGTTTGCTATTTTTATATTTATTTTTTTCTGTTTTGCAATTTTTATGAATTTTTTATAGTTCTCGTTATATTCAAATTGTTTACTTATAATTACATTTTTTACCTTGATATTTTGCATAACATATAGCAAGCCTTGACAATGATCTGAATCAAAGTGAGAAATAAATATGTAATCAATTACTTTTGACCTTCTATTTAACAAATATGGTAATAATATATTTTTTCCCACATAATCCTCTCCTATTTCATTTCCTCCACCATCTATAAGAATTTTCTTATTATTTCTTGTTTGTATAAATGTGCAATCCCCCTGGCCCACATCTACAAAGTGTATATACATATTTTCGTCTATTAATCTAGCTATATTTGTTATAAGGCAAATTAATATGTATATTATAAGTAACTTTTTGGATAACTTTTTTAGAAATAATTTTTTTGATTGTTTTGAATTAAATTTTATAAATTGAATTAATACTATTACATAATACATGATTACAGAAAATAAATATGGCGTACACATAATTATACTTGTAAATTTTAATTTAGATAATATACTCACCATTCCGGTCAAACATTTTATAAAAAAATTTAATAGTATTGATACTATTCTCGCTAAATTTATTGAAAAAAAAGAAACAAAAACGCTTGTAAAAATTAATGGCATTATACATGATAATAATAAGCTTGCAAGTATATTTGATATTATAAAGATGTAAGAGAATTTATGATAATATATAATAATTATTGGAAGAATTATTATATTTGCTGATATACTTAATGCTATTGACTGTTTTATATATTTTGTCAGCTTATTTTTATTTAATATTTTTATATAATTAAACATTTTTACAATTATATTATAAAACAGTAATATTCCCAATGTTCCTCCTGATGAGAGCAAAAAACTTAAATTTAATATAGAATATGGGTTTATAATTAATATTACTAAACTTGCCAAGCTTAAATTAGTTAAACTATCAGATTTTCTATTTAATAATTCTGCTAAAATATATAATACAGTCATTATTGTTGCTCTTACAATTGATTCGCTATTTCCAACTAAATTGCAAAATACAGTTACAATTATAATTGAGATAATATTTTTTTCAGATTTTTTACATCCTAATATCATATATGAAAAAAATAAAATAATGTATGTCATATGCATTCCCGATATTGCAAGTATATGTGATAAATTGCATATAGAAAAACTATCTATAATTTCTTCACTTATATTTGATTTATCACCTAATATCAAAGCACTACATATGTCTGCCGAATCTTTAGGCATTATTTTATACAGTTTTTGTTTTAAATTTTCATATAATTTATTTACCAAAATATTATATTTTGACATTTCGCCATTACATATTACTTTTATGCTATCATTATTAGCAGTCACAGTTCCAAATATCTTTTTGGTTCTTAAATATTCATTGTAATTATATCCTTTGTAATTTCTTTGATAATCTGCTATTTCAAATTTTCCCAATGCTCTTACTTTATCTGCGTATTGAATATTATTATTTTTCTTTGTTTTGAGAATAATTCTTATGTTTTTGAATTTTTGTGGATTAGTTACTTTCATAATATATTCTGCATTGTAATCTGATTCTTTATATTTATTTAATATTATACCTTCAATTTTTACCTCATCTATATTTGTATATTTATTATATCTATTACAAGTTATATGCATATACATACATGCACACAAAACTACAATCATGCATGCACTTACCAGCTTATTTTTACTTCGTATAATTATATATATATTTAATATTGTAAATAGAAAAATGGAGATTATATTATAAAAATATAACCCCCATATTAAACCACATATATAACTTATAGTAATTATAACAATTTTCCTTTTCAAAAATACTCCTTACTATAAACCCCTATTATAAAATTCTTCTAGCTGTTACATATCTTTGTTGATATGAAGCTGATGATAATGAAGAAATTGTTACACCTGTTTTTGGATTTGATGCATGAATAAATTGCCCATTTCCTATATATATTCCAACATGACCAATTTCTGTTTTAGCAGTATTTTTAAATATTAAAATATCTCCTGGTTGTAAATTACTTTTACTTACTGCTACACCATCATTAGCTTGTGTTTTTGAAGAACGACTTAATGAATATCCAAAATGTTTATATACATATTGAACAAATCCTGAACAGTCAAATGAACTTGGTCCATTTGATCCATAAACATATGGGTAACCTTGAAATGTTTTTGCATATGCTACAATTGCATCTGCAGATTTATTAGTTTCTGTTGTAGTTCCTTCTTTTTGTTCTTCAACATTATTTTCCTCATTGTTTTCAGTTAAACTATTTGAACTTCTTGATGTTGTTTCAACTTTTTTTGATGAAAGCAATGATTTTTGAATATATGCTTTTTTTCCATTAATATCAACTATATACCAATCACCATCTTCACCTGTTACAGTTACTTTATCGTTAGTGTCAAACTTTTTAACTACACTTGATGATTTATTTGCTTCGCTTCTTGCATTTACAGATGTTCCTTTTACATAGTATGTCTTTGATGTTTTTTCTGATTTTTTATCTTCTTCCTTTTTATTTTCATCAGCTTTGACATCATTATTTTCTGTTGTAGTATTAGTATCATTATTGTCTTGTTTTTTTGTATTATTCTCGTCATTATTTGAAGTTGTTTGCTCTGTTACAGATATCTTGGCTGTTAATACCCAACCTTCTTTTGATTCATTTTTTACATAAGACCATGCTCCTACTGAACTTAATACTTCATATTTTTCTCCAGATTTTGTTTTATTTATCTCATCACTATTAATTAGTGGTATTATTCTTATTGATACTTCTTCTGATACTGTAGCTTGCTTAATTTTTGTTACATTATTTTGTGTTTGATTTTCTGTATTATTTTGCGCTTGTGTATCATTTTCTGTTGTTGTATTTTGTTGTATATTGTTTTGCTCTGTTGTAGTATTATTAACAACATTTTCTGTTGTTGTATTTTTATTTTCACTATTTGTTTCATTTTTAGTTTCGTTTTTTGTTGTATTGTTATTGTCTTTTACTTTAATATATTGTTTACTAACATATCCAACTTTATTTCCACTTTTTATTTTACACCAATCACCATCTTCACTAATTATTTCTACTTCTGTATTTTCATCAAGAAGCTTTAATATTTCTGATGACGTACTTTTATCTTTTCGTAATCTCAAATCATTTGTAGTAACAGTACCAGTTGTTGCAAATACTGTTGTGTTAAAACATAAAAATAAACTCAAAGTTATGCCAATTATTATAATCATAACCATACTTTTTTTATCTTTCATTTTTCATTTCTCCTTTTTTGAAACTGTGGTTAGTATACCTTATTTTTGCAAAAAAGTCAATTTTTTCTACGGAAATAGCAAAAAAATAAACCATGAATAATTTTCATGATTTATTTTTTATAATTAAGTAAAAGCATAGTTTAACTATGCTTTATATGAATTCATATTATATTTATATAAATTTCAATTATTTTAATTATCCATTAACTGCATCTTTTAATGCTTTTCCAGCTTTGAATACAGGAGCTTTTTTAGCAGCTATTTTCATTTCTTTACCTGTTTGTGGATTTCTTCCTTTTCTTTCAGCTCTTTCTCTTACTTCGAATGATCCGAAACCTACTACTTGGATTTTTTCTCCGTCTTTTAAAGATTCTGCTATAACATCGATTAATGCATTTATTGATGCTTCAGCATTTTTCTTTGTGTCTCCTGTTTTAGCAGCTACTGCCGCAATTAAATCAGATTTGTTCATTGTTCATTACCTCCTATTGAATTTCATATTATGTACTTTATAATTCCGGTCTATTGCAGATTTATAAACTACTATAATGAATATTCGCCAAATTTATGCAAAATCCTTCTTTTTTCATCATTTTTTCTCATAATTTTTATTTTTTTCTGAAATTAGGAATAAATGGTATAAAACCTAACTCATCTTTGTTCAAAATTCTTAGAGCAATTACAGAAAGAATATACATTAGTCCAGCGATTACTATTGCTAATATTATAGCTATATTTTCTATAAATATACCTTTTAAGAAAAAATAACTGTAATATAAAGCTGTGCTCATTATACATGAAGCAATTACAGGTTTCAAGATATATTTGAAAAAATTTAATTTTACTTTTGTATATTTTTTCATTACATTAAAACTAATACTGAACGCAATCAAATGACATACCATTGTTGCAACACATGCTCCTGAAACACCACTAATAGGATATATTATAGGTAATTTTATTAGATTAATATTTAAAATTATTTTTGCAATAACTCCAATAAATATTGATATTGTCGGTATAAATACCTTACCAACACCTTGTAATACTGAATTTGTAATTTGCTCTAATGCTATAAAAATCATTGAAATCGCACTAATTTTAAGTAGCATGCTTCCACTGTTACATTTAAACAAAAGTATTAATATTTGATCAGAAAAAGCAATCATTCCAAAACAGCATGGTAAAACCAATAATATTGTAAATAACAAGTATGTTTTTATAATTCTATTTAGCTCTTTACCATTTTTTTGTGCATTAAGTGATGAAACCATTGGTATAATCGTGGTTGCAATTGCAATTATAAAAGAAACTGGTAGAGATGATAATACATCTACTTTTCCGCTTAAAATTCCATATTGTAATTTTGCTCCAACTTCACCTATATTTTCTTTCAAAAATCTAACTACTGTAACAGAATCAATATTTCTATTTAATGAAGCCAAGATACTACTTAATGATATCGGAATTGAAACTCTTAAAATTCGTTTTGCATATCCCCTTTGAAATCCCATTTTAATATCTTTTAAATTGTTTTTTTTGTATAAATATATAAAGCTAAATAATGTGGCTAGTGTAGTTGCAAAATTTGCAACAGCTGCCATTATTATTGTATTAGCACTTGTTATATAAAATGCAATTTCCACTAAAATTATTGTAAATACTGTTTTTAAAACTTGCTCTACACTTTGCGACTTTGCTGTCACATCTACTCTATTTATTCCATTATAAAAACCTCTATATACAGAAATTAAACACACATTAAATATTGCCGGCGATAATGCAATTATTGTATATTTAGCTTCTCCAATATTAAGTAAATTATTTGAAATAAAATCTGCAAATATTGCTAAAGAAACACTTCCAACTAAACCAATACAAGCAAAAATTATCAGTGCACTTTTTAAAATTTTCGCAACTTCTTCTCTATTTCCAGAATAATTTTTTTCTGCAATTAATTTTGCAACTGCATTTGGAACACCTATTGATGATATTGTAAGTAACAAAGCATATATTTGATATCCAGAATTATATATTGCATTTCCCCAATCACCAAACCCTGGTTTATTTGCCAAATAGAGCTTATACACTAATCCTAATATCTTTACAATACACTGTGCAATAATTAATGAGATAACCCCATTTAAAATTTTGTTTTTATTTTTCATATAAAATCCTTTTTATTTTTAATATATTCATATATGTATGTATAATTCCTCTCATTTATTATTCAAATCTCAACAAATTATGTCAAAACACTTGAAATTTTGCCCAATTTATAGGATAATATAAAGGTAATAGTTTAATTTTTGAAAGTGGTGAAAAGATTGAAAATAATTGATAAATTCTTAAAGTTATTAAAAACTGACAGAAACACATTTCTGACATTTATATTAACTTTACTAACTATATATTTAACAATAGATAGAGTTACAGAAATTTTAATTATGATATTTACAGGAATAGGAAGTTCATATTGGGGACCAATACAATACGCATTAGCCTTTTGTTGTCCTATATTTGCTTTCCTATTTTCATGTAGTTCGAAATTTGCAAAATCGGAAAAAACAAAGCTATCATTTTTTTATTTGTATATAATAGCTTTATATATACTAATAATTTCAATGGTTACACAAATGGTTAATGCTGGATGTTGGCTATTACTTTTATCAGCTCCATCATACCCTATAATTGCTACAGAATTTTCTAGTTTAATAGCTCCGGCATTTCGTAGTATCTCATTGTATTTTCCACTTACAACATTTTATCCAGTTATAAAATGGTTGATTACAACAATAAGTGATAGCTCTGATATGTGTGAATCAATTTATACATATTCAGGTATAAATTTATCAAACAAAACTAAAACAACAACTGGGGAATACAGTTGTGAAATCAAATTGTGTACAGATACTAATACTGGAAAAAGTGTAAAAATTTCAGAAGATAAGCGTTTTGAATCCATGTTAGTTGTTGGTGTATCTGGATCTGGAAAAACATCTTTAATATTTGAACCAATGATTGCAAGAGATATTGAAAAGAAATATTTTTATAAGAAAACATCAAAAGAATTTGGTTTTGCAGCATTAAAATCAGGACTTGCTAATTTGAATTGCCCTTACGATAATGACTATATAAATAAAAACTTTTCATTAAATATGATTTCACCAAATTCATCAAAGGTTTCTAGTTATAAATCTTGTATGAAAAAATTGATTTATGCCACATCTGATGATAAAATTATTTATAGAAATTTAGGTTTAACATATATATCACCTGATTTTGAATCTATTTCTCGTATATTAAAAGTTGCAAAAAATTATCATGTTAATGTTAATCTTATTGATCCGAATTCTGATGATTCACCTGGATTAAATCCATTTTCATATGATAATCCATTACAAACCTCTATAATTATATCTACTGTTTTAAAGGCTTTACACAGCTCAAATCAAGCTGATATGGATTTAAATTTAGGAGTTCAAGCAAATTTTGCCACACAGGCAATTGAAAATTTATCTATACTATTAAAAGTAATGTACCCAAGAATGCATGATGATGAACTACCTACATTAGAAGATATGTTAAATGCATTTAATGATTTTGATATAATTCAAAAAATGTGCGAAGAAATGGAAAAAGATGAAGAATTATCTAAGAAATTCAATATATTATTAACATACTTTAAAAAGAACTTTTATAAAGAAAGTACCTATCGTCAAGATACAGAAAAATATGTATCTTCTGCAACAACACAACTTGATAATTTATTAAGATATCCTGGTATTAGGAATATATTATGTAAGAGAACAGACAACTTAAACTTTGACTCAGCTTTAGCTAATGGTGAATTTACACTATTATGCACACGACGTGGAGACCTTGGAGCCGCAGCACATACAGCTTTTGGATTATTTTTCTTATTATCAATGCAATATGCTGTACTAAGAAGACCTGGAATAGAATCAACTAGAATTCCTCATTTCTTATATATTGATGAATTTTCTGATTTTATATCTGATTCTACAGAACCAATATTTACATTATATAGAAAATATAGAGTTGGATCTGTTATATCTGTACAAAATTTAGATCAACTAAATGCAAAAAATAATAAATATAGAAAAACAATTATTGCTAACTGTGCACATAAAGTTGTATTTGGAAACAATGTACCAGAAGATAATGATTGGTGGTCTAAGGAACTTGGTGAAAAAAGTAAATGGAGCTATAGTAGATCTTATGATACTGCAAAAGGCGAATACTCAGCTAATCTTTCAGGTATCAAAAATGAAAAGGTTGCCAAATATAAACCTGGAAAAATACAAACAATTAAATTTAAACAATGTATTTACAAAGTACGTGATTCAGGAGGAAAGAGCAGTGTTGGTATTGGTTCATTGAATTTTATTGAAGCCAAATATAATGAAAAACAACCTGTAACAAATTTAAACTTTGCGAAGTTTACTAATGGAATGTCTGATGATAATCCAGAGTCAGCCAAAAAGAAAATAAAGAAAAATGTTATACCTACATTTGTAAATGACGATGATTCTGAAGAAGAATTAGATCCAATTCGTTCAAGTAATTTTGATTCAATATTTGACAATGCTGATGAAGGTGATGCAATAATCTCACCAACAAATAAGAAGAATAAAAAAAATAATAATTAAAAACAAAAACATCTTTATTAATTTTTAATAAAGATGTTTTTTATATTCAAAAGATTGTAACTTATCTTCCCTGCTCATATATAACAAATTTAACATTTGATTAATACCATAACCAATAAAAAAAGGCTAACAATTATTTTGTAGCCCTTTTTATTATTAATCTAATAATTTTATTTTTGTATTTTTAATTTTGTATTTTCCAGTCTCTTCATTTAATACAAATTCAGTTAATGATTCATCTAAATTTTCATCATTTTGTTTTAAATCAGTTGTAAAATATAATTTAATTTTATCTATTAATAAATCATTCATTACAATTGTTTTAAATGTTTCAGCCATATGTTTATCATCTTCACAGACAATTATTAATTGAGGTAAACTTCTGAAACCAGAATCCATTGGAACAAAATTATCATAAAAATCTTTATAAAATTTCATTTTATCAATCAATTTTTTTTGCCAGTCATCTTCTCTTCTTACAACTTCGAATACGAAATCTATTGATTTATCATTCTTTGTTAATTTTATTGCTCCACCTGTTGCTTTGAATGTTTTTCCTGCCATTTTAGCAGTAATTGATGGCTTTGGTGTATAACTATCAAATGCTTTTACTTTTCTTAAATATGCTATTATTACCTGATTTCCTGCTAATCTCTTTTTTATCATTGCAACTGGTTTTGTATTGTCTGTTGGTTGCCATTTACATTCTTCTCCTCTTGAATTAAGTAAATATTTTCCCATTTTTTCAAGACAATAAATTCTATAAATTCCTTTACCATCATCTGAATTAAAATAATATCTTGTTAATATTTTTGCTTTTACTAATTGATCTAATTTTCCATTTAATTTATCTTGAGATTTTATTTCAAAACCATTTATTTCTAATAATTGGAATAATTGTCTTGAAGTAATAAATTCAAATTCATTTACTAATGATAGTACCTTAAAATGTAAATCGTTTATATGTCCCAAATTTATTCTTTGAATAATTTGATTCATAGAAACATATCCATCCTTACCATCAAATACCTTTATTTCACCTTCTCTAATTGCAAATGGTGATGTTACCGCTTTTATTTCGTTATCTTCAACCACAGTATTTTACCTCCTATAAAAATATTTAAACAATTATTAATTTTATTTTTTTCTTCTCTGGTATTATTTTTTTGACATAAACATTAACATTTTGTCCATATTCAATTCCATCTTTATACTCAGCTAGTCCAACTAGGTTTGGCTTTAGCTCTATGAAAATTCCGTTTTTTGATTTTTCCACTTCTCTTGCTTTTCCAACTATTGTTGTTCCAACTTTTATGTCTTGAATATTTTCTTCCCATGTTCCTAAAAGCTCTTTGTATGTTAATATTATTTTGCCATGCTCTTTATCTATTGATTTTACCATAATATTTATCTTTTGTCCAATATGTAATCTTTCTTTAGGACTTTTTATTCTTGCAACTGACATATCTTCAATATGTACAAGTCCAACAACGCCTCCGCCAATTTCAACAAAAGCACCATATGGTTGTATACTTTTAACAATGCCCTTTAAAACATTACCTTCTTTTACATCGTTTTTTAGCCATGTTATAGCATCTTGTTCTACATCTTTTCGTGATAGTATGTAATTATTAGATTCATCTATTCCCTTTACTTTAAATTGAACATACTTGTTTACTTTACTTGTACTAATATTTGTTTTATCATTTTTTCCTATTAGTTCAATTTCATTTCTGTTTATTATTCCTTTTTTATTTTCACCAAAGTCTAAAAGTAAATTATAATTTTCATCACATTCAGTTACCTTTGCCTCTAATATTTCTTGTGTTCTTATAGCATTATCTAACATATTACTATTTATTGTTCTTTGTTTTTTAAACCATCCTTCTGGGATGAATTTTTGATATCTCATTTTTACTATCTCCTTTATCTTATGTATTGTGTTTATTATATAATTAAATTTATTGATTTACAATAGTTTTTACCTCTTCTTTTGTTAAAAATCTCCATTGACCTATTTTTAGATTTTTAACATCAATATTTGCAATTTTTGCTCTATGTAATGCGATAACTTTTTTTCCGACTGATTCGCACATTTTTCTTACTTCCCTATTTTTTCCTTCATGTATTATAATTTCCAATCTAGAAATGTTTTTTTCCTTATCTATTTTTAATATTCTTACTTTTGCTTTTCCTGTAATATATTCATTATCTATTTTTACACCATTTTTTAATTTTTCAACATCATTTTCATCAACAATACCTCTAACAGTTGCATTATATGTTTTTTCAATTTCATTTTTTGGATGTGTAACTTTATTTATAAAATCTCCATCATTAGTAAGAATTAGTGCACCAGATGTGTACATATCTAATCTTCCAACTGGTAATACTTTAGTTTTGTTACCTTTTATTAAATCTAATACAATTGGTCTATCAAATTGATCTTTTACAGTAGTTACATATCCAACTGGTTTATTTAGCAAAATATATTCATATTCATTATTTTGCTCTATTTTTTTATTATTAAAAATAACTTCATCTTTTTGTGGATCAACCTTTGTGCCAAGTTCAGTTACAATTTTACCATTTACTTTTACTTTTCCAGCTAAAATATATTCTTCTGCTTTTCTTCTTGAACATACTCCTGAATTTGCAATAAATTTTTGCAATCTCATTTCTTCCAAATTATTCACCTCTTTTCAATCGTTCTTCGCATATATCAATTACTTTTTTAAAATAATCTGGAAGTTCTGCTTCTAAATGCATTTTTTTGCCAGTAATTGGATGCTCAAAATCTAAGCTTTTAGCATGAAGCATTTGACCCTTTACATTAAATTCATTTTTACCATTAGAATATACTTCATCTCCAATAACAGGATGTCCAATTTCGGCCATATGAACTCTTATTTGATGAGTTCTTCCTGTATCAATTTTTACCTCTAGTAATGTATATTTATCATATCTTCTTAATACTTTAAAATGAGTTATTGCTTCTTTTCCGTCTTTGTCTACAGCCATCTTTTTTCTGTCTTTTTTATTTCTAGCAATAGGCATATTAATTGTCGCCTCATTTTCTTTTATTATTCCCCTTACTAAGGCAATATATTTTTTATTTACTTTTCTATCTTTTATTTGTTCACTCATTTTTAAATGTGCTTTATCATTTTTAGCTACTATTAATAATCCAGATGTATCTTTATCTAATCTATGTACAATTCCGGGACGTTTTTCTCCTCCAATTCCAGATAAAGAATCTTTACAAATATTCATTATTGCATTTACTAATGTTCCATCTTCATTTCCATTTGCTGGATGAACAACTAATCCCTTTGGTTTATTTACAACAATAATGTCATTATCTTCATATACAATTTCAATTGGAATATCTTGTGCTTCTATTTTTGATTCTTTTGGCTCTGGAATTTCAATTTTTATTACATCACCTTTTTTTACTTTATACGAACTTTTTTTAATAACATCATTTACTAATATATTTCCATCTTCTAACAATTTTTGAATAACAGCTCTTGATAAGTCTGAATTTTCATTTGCTATATATGAATCTAATCTTATGTTATCATTATTTTCAACTATTAATTCTTTCATTTACTTCTCCACCTTCATTTTTTAAGTATGAAATTCCAATTATAATTACTCCCACAACAATACATATGTCTGCGAAATTAAATATGGGAAAATCTACTATTTCACTAAAGTCTATATAATCTATTACATATCCTCTAAATAATCTATCTATTAAATTTCCTATTCCACCTGAAATTACTAATGCAATTCCAAACAAAGTTAACCTTTTTAATTTGTTAAATTTTAACATAACGTATATTAAAGCTACTATAATTATTAATATTGTTATTATAGCAAATATTTTTGCCCCACCTTGTCCAATACCAAATGCAATACCTCTATTTTCACAGTATGTAAAATTCAAAATATTATTTATTACATTTTCACATACAATCTTTTGATTAACTACTATATATTTAAAAATTTGATCTAATATTATTAGTATTGAAATAAAACCAATATAAAAAAACTTTTTCATTTAATTAACCTCATTATCATTAGCAGATAATCTTTCATATATTGTAAATCGTCCATCATCATATAGCTCTTCATAGTTAGAATCTTTTGCAATTAATGAATTTAATTTAGAATTTGAATATGTTATTACATGTGTTACGTCATAATTTTCAAATTCATTTTCATAATTTGCAGCTAAACTCGAAATGTCAAGAAAATCTGTAAAAATATCTCTTCCATCATATTCACCTTCTGAATTCTTTTTTCCATTAAATTCTGGTGTATATAAATCAGCCCTTGAATCTATAAATACAGGAATTCCTCTAAATAATAAGTAACTACCATAATTATATTCATTATATAAACGTAATTTTTCAACTCCTACTTTTGGAATTAAATCATTTATAATATAATTTGATGCAGATACTGGATATGATTTATCATCTACATAAGAATCATGTTTTTTCTCGTCACATCCTTTAAATGACATTCCACATATTAATATAGCTACTACTGAAAATACACTTAGTGTAGCTATAAAGTACATATTTTTCTGACTTTTGCCTTTTACCTTTAATTTTATTGCATCATATAAATCACATATTAATTTCAATAAAATAAAGTTTCCTATTAAAACCAGCATTGATACTTGCCTTTGTGACATAAAACTTAATAATATAAGACCTGCTAACATAAAGAAATCTCTAACTTTTATTTTTGTTCTTGTAAATATTAATATACCTAATAATATAGTTAAAATGACCATCATATTATCATTTTTTACCAATGTTAATGGTAAATGTTCACTTATATTTTGAGTTGTATTTCCTTCATTTGTTTTTATCAAATATGTATATGGTGTTCCTTTTATTGGGGTAATTAGACCTGTAAAGGCACAAATTACTACAATTAAAATAAGCCATTTTATATTTTTCTCTTTGTCAAATTTAAACTTATATAGATTTGACATATTTTCTTTTACTTTTTTCTCATGTATTTTCTTTTGCTCTTTTAGTCCATTTTTCTTATCACAAAATTCTTTTTCAGATATTTTTCTTTTCTTAAAAAATAATATCGTTCTCTCATACAAATTTTTATAATCTGCAGTAGTTATAAAATAAATTAACTGTTCAGCAATAAAAGGTAAATATAATACAAAATAAAATGGCCATACAGCGCAATGTACATTTGCAATTATTATTGGTATAACAATTAAAGATATTGCATATCGTATTTTTTTAGTTTCTAGAAATCTCTCTATAAAAAAGTATGTTAATGCAAATAATATAAATGTTACTAGTTGAGCTCTTGCTGTTATAAAATTTTTCAAACAATATAATGATGCTATTGTCATGAAAAATGATAATATAGTACTTTTGTTTAATTTTTTATTTATTCCAAATATTACCAGCCCTAAGGTAATTGATAATATACATGTAGTATAATAAATTCCTTTAAAACCACCTATACTATATATGCCATATGTTGCAACATCGTATAACCAGTGTGGATATGTATATGGCAAATTTTCATGCCACGAAAATTGGTCTTTCATATCTAGACCTTTATTCCATGGTAATAAATCAGTTATTTTTTCTGTATTTTGTACAATATGTTCTCCAATTTTTATAGTATAAAATGTATCATTTTGAAATGTTTTTGGTGTTATTGAATATGCAAAAAATGCAATAATAATTATTGAAATTATTATTAATAATTTTTCTATAAATTTTTTTGTCGTTTCGTTCATATCTTCCAATTCCTTTCAAATTTTATGTTATGATTATATCAAATCCTATAGTCTTTTTGCAATAAAATTACATAATTATTAATCCTATATTTTTTCTAATTTTATTTGAAATTTAATATTTTATATGTTACTATTTTTAGGATATTTATTATGGAAAGGATATTATTATGGAAGATAAATTATTAGCTAGAGTTCACTCTTTTGAATCATTTGGTGCAGTTGATGGACCAGGAATTCGTTATATTATATTTATGCAAGGTTGTCATTTGCAATGTAAATATTGTCAAAACAGAGACACATGGGATGTTTCTACTGGCACTCTATACAGTGTGTCTGACTTAATGAAAAAAATTCTAAAATACAAAAACTACTTTATTGCATCTGGAGGTGGAGTAACAGTAAGTGGTGGTGAACCTTTGCTCCAATCCAAGTTTCTTATAGAGCTATTTAAGGAATTAAAAAAGGAGAATATTACGATTGCTGTCGACACTTCTGGCTCTGTTGTATTAACAGATACAATAAAAGAAGTAATTTCTCTTGCAGATTTATTTTTATTAGACATAAAATGTATAAATGATGATATTTGTAAGAATTTAACAGGTGTTTCTAATAAAAGAGAGCTTGAATTTGCCAAATATTTATCCGACAACAATAAAGACATATGGATAAGACAAGTATTAGTTCCTGGAATAACTGATCATGAAGATGACCTAATAAAATTAAGAGAATTTTTACATTCTTTAAAAACTGTGAAAAAGATAGACATTTTACCATATCATGACTTAGGAAAATTTAAGTGGACAAATTTAGGATTACAATATCCTTTGGAAGGAGTTCGTACTGCAAATAGTGATGATGTAACAAGAGCCAAAAAAATTCTTGGATTAATTTAGTATTTTAATACTGTGACATCTTCTTCAACATAGTAGTGTTTTTTATTTATTAATTATATAATCTATAAAAATATTATTTTAATTACATTAAAATCGCATTATTTTATAAAAAAGTTGTAACTACTAAATAGTAATTACAACTTTTTTTACACATTATTATTCTTGAGTATATGGTAACATAGCAATTTGTCTACATCTTTTTACTTCTAAAGTAATATCTCTTTGATGTTTAGCACATGCACCTGTAGCTCTTCTTGGTAATATTTTACCTCTTTCATTAATGAATTTTTTTAATTGTTCTGGATTTTTATAATCTAATACAAGATTTTTGTCTTTACATAAAGGACAAACTTTCTTTCTCTTCTTGAATTTAGGATTAAAATCATCATCATTATTGTTTCTGTTATTTCTTCTATTATTTTTCTTATCAGCCATTTTATTTTTCCCCCCTAACTATTAATTAAAATGGTAGGTCATCTCCGGAAAATGTTTCAAAGTCTGAGTTTTCACTTGCTCCAGTGTTTTGTGTTGGCATTGCTCCAAAAGTAGCATCGAAATTAGTGTTTCCACCCATATCTCCGTCTCTTTTGCTATCAGCAAAATATGCTTCTTCAGCAATAACTTCTGTTACATAGTGCTTTTGACCTTGTTCATCATCCCAAGTTCTTGTTTGTAATCTTCCGATTATTCCAACTTGTTGACCTTTTTTAAAATATTTACTACAAAATTCACCTAATTTGCTCCATGCAACTATATTAAAGAAATCGGCTTGTCTTTCTTCACCTGGACGAGCAAATCTTCTGTTTACAGCTAATGAAAATGAAGCAACTAATGTATTATTAGTTTGTGTGTATCTTACTTCTGGGTCTCTTGTTAATCTTCCCATTAATATAACTTTGTTCATAATTTCACCATTCCTTTATTTATTAATAAAGGCCTTTTTACAATTATTAATCTTTTTTTACTGTCATGAATTTTATAATTTCATCTGTTATTCTGTAATTTCTTTCAAGTTCTGCAATTAAGTCAGAATTAGCTTCAAAATAGAATACTGCATAAAATCCTTCTGAGAATTTTTTTACATCATAAGCTAATTTTCTTTTTCCTAATTCATCAACTTTTTCTACTTTACCATCATTATTAATTAAATCTGTAAATTTTGAAATTAATGCTTTCATTCCTTCTTCATCTACAGTTGGATTAATAATGACAACACTTTCGTATTTATTCATTATTTTTTCACCTCCTTATGGATATAAAACCTACACTTTTTGTGTAAGTAAGGAAAGATAGTTTACTTACTATTTTTCTCAATGTTGGTATTTTATCACAAAAACGCTATTAAATCAATACTATTTTTGTATTATTTATTGACTTTTTTCTACAAAATAATATAATATTTTACACAAATTATTTTCAAAGGGGGGAAAATTTTTTCTTATGTTTAAAGAATTTAAAAAATTTATAATGCGTGGAAATGTTTTAGATATGGCTGTAGGTATTATTATTGGTAATGCTTTTAAAGATATAGTTGACTCTTTAGTTGATAATATTATTATGCCAGCGATTTCATGTTTAATTGGAAAAGTTGATATTTCAGGATTAACTGCTAACATTGGTGAAATACATATTGCTTATGGTCAATTTTTAAATACAATTCTAAACTTCTTAATTATTGCTTTTTCATTATTTATGGCAATAAAACTTGTTAATAAAATTAATGATATCAATAAGGCTGCACTTTCAAAATTTGGAAGAAAAGTAGAAGAAAAAGAAAAGCCTACAACAAAAAAATGTCCATACTGTTTTTCTGAAATTGATATTCATGCAACTAGATGTCCACATTGTACTTCTGTAATTGAAGATGATAATACAACTGGAATCTCAAAGGATTAAAATAACAAAAAAGATCAAAGATATATCTCCACTGATACATCTTTGACCTTTTTTGTTATTGTACAGCAACTGCAATTGCAATAATTACTGCAAGCAGTACAACTCCGGCAATCTTAGAAATAATGTTCCATTTTGCCTGTCTTTTACCATAAAACTGAACCATTTAGATTCTCCTTTCATTTTGATGAATCATTATTATACTATATATATATTCATTTTGCAAGTGTTTTATGTTATTTTTTTATTACTTTTTTTTATGTTAATTTATTTTTTCCATCACCAATCTTTAAATCATTGACATTTTGCATTTTTATAGTATAATTGAGGTAATTTTATGTCAAAATTTGAAAGGACGCGATGTTTATGGATTATAACTTTAAAGAAGTTGAAAAAAAATGGAAAAAATATTGGAAAGATAATGAAACATTCAAGACAGATGTATGGGATTTTTCTAAACCTAAATATTACGCATTAGATATGTTTCCATATCCTTCTGGTGTAGGTCTTCATGCTGGTCATGTTGAAGGTTATACTGCTACAGATATAATTGCTAGATTTAAAAGAATGCAAGGATATAATGTTCTACACCCTATGGGATGGGATGCATTTGGTTTACCTGCAGAACAATATGCTATTACTACAGGAAATCATCCAGATGGTTTTACAGAAAAAAATATAGCTACATTTAAAAATCAATTGGAAAATTTAGGTCTTTCTTATGACTGGAGTAAAGAGCTATCTACAACAGACCCTAATTTTTATAAATGGACTCAATGGATTTTTAAACAATTATATTTAGATGGTTATGCAAAATTAGTTGATATGCCAGTTAACTGGTGTGAAGGTTTAGGTACTGTTTTAGCTAATGACGAGGTAATTGATGGAAAAAGTGAAAGAGGTGGATTCCCTGTTGTTCGTAAAAATATGAAACAATGGATTATTGAGACTCCAAAATTTGCAGAAAAATTACTTGAAAATCTTGAAAACCTTGATTGGCCTGAATCAACAAAAGAAATTCAAAGAAATTGGATTGGAAAATCTGTTGGTGCACATGTAAACTTTAAAGTTGCAGGTCATGATGGTTTATCATTTACTGTCTTTACAACAAGATGTGATACTCTTTTTGGTGCGACATATTGTGTTCTTGCTCCAGAAAGTGATTTAGTAAAACAAATAACAACACTAGATCAAAAGAGCGCAGTTGACGAATATATAAAAATTTGTAGCACAAAATCAGATTTAGAAAGAGCAGAATTAAATAAAGAAAAAACAGGTGTATTTACAGGTGCATATGCTATAAATCCTGTAAATGGAAAAGAAATTCCAATTTGGATCTCTGACTATGTTTTAGCATCATACGGAACTGGTGCAATTATGGCTGTTCCAGCTCATGATACAAGAGATTATGAATTTGCAACAAAATTCAATATAGATATAATTCCTGTATTAGAAGGTGGAGATATTTCTAAAGAGGCATTCACAGGTGATGGATTACATATTAATTCAGAATTTTTAAATGGTCTTAATAAAGAAGATGCGATTTCAAAAATGTTAAATTGGTTAGAGGAAAATAATGTAGGTCATAAACAAGTTAATTACAAAATTCGTGATTGGATTTTTGCTAGACAACGTTATTGGGGTGAGCCTATTCCAATTGTTAATTTTGAAGATGGAACAAGTACTGCTTTAGATGACTCAGAATTACCACTTGTATTACCAAAATTACGAGATTATGCTCCAAGTAAAAATGGAGATAGCCCTCTTGAAAAAGCTACTGATTGGGTAAATGTAACTGTAAATGGTAAAAAAGGAAAAAGAGAAACAAGTACTATGCCAGGAAGTGCAGGTTCAAGCTGGTATTTCTTAAGATATATTGACCCACATAATGATAAACAAATTGCAGACCCTGAATTATTAAAACATTGGCTACCAGTAGACTTATACATTGGTGGACCAGAACATGCAGTTGGACATTTAATTTATTCAAGAGTATGGAACAATTATCTACATGATAAAAATATAGTACCAGTTGCTGAACCATTCAAAAAGTTAGTTCATCAAGGAATGATATTAGGTGCAAATGGTATTAAAATGGGTAAAAGATATCCTGAATTTGCAGTTAATCCAAATGATATTGTTGATCAATATGGTGCAGATACATTAAGATTATACGAAATGTTTATGGGACCACTTGAAGCTAATAAGCCTTGGAACGAAAATGGTGTTGAAGGTGCAAGAAGATTTATTGAGCGTGTATATAGAATGTTTGAAGAAAAAAATCTTACTGATTCAATAAATCCTAACTTGGAAAAAGTTTATAATACAACAGTAAAAAAAGTTACTGAAGATTATGATAAATTATCTTTCAATACTGCCATTAGCCAATTAATGATATTTGTTAATACTGTATATAAAGAAAATGACTTACCAAAAGAATATGCCGAAGGATTTATTCAATTATTAAACCCTATTGCCCCATTTATTACTGAGGAAATTTGGAATACATTTTTAGGACATTTAGAATCAATTGCATATTCAAAATGGCCTACATATGATGAATCAAAAACTGTTGATGATGAAATTGAATTACCAATTCAGTTTAATGGTAAATTAAAAACAACACTTAAGATTCAAAAAGATTCTGATGAATCAACAGTAAAGGAAATTGTTCATAATAATGATACAGTAAAATCTTTAACAGAAGGAAAAACAATAATAAAGGAAATTTATGTAAAAAATAAAATTTTTAATATTGTTGTAAAATAAAATTTTAATATTTAGCAAAAATAAAAATCCACTATAAAGTGGATTTTTATTTTATTCTTTTTCAATTGTGTCTTCTTTTACACTATCATCTTTTTTATTACTTTCATTTTTCGTTTCATTATTATCTTTTGTTGTATTATCATTATTTTTATTATTGTTATCACCAGTTTCATTTTTTATTTCATTTTGAACTGTATTATCTTTTTTTGTATTATTTACATTTTTTTTGTCGTCTTGTTTTTCATTTTTTACAGTGTTATTTTTTGTTTCATTTTTTTCCTTTACTGTATTTTTTACAGTATTTTTAGTAGTATTTTTTGTTTGATTTACAACTGTATTTTTTTTGTTGGTTGTTTCATTTTTCGTTGTAGTGTTTTTATTTTTTGTTGTATTTGTAGTTTTTACATCTTTTTTTATATATTTTGCTTTTTCTTTATCATCAAGTCCTAATTTTTGGATATATCCATTTATTAATTCATTTGTTTTAGTTCTATCAGCTTTATAAAACCATAATTCATTTATTTTTTCTGGAGTTCCTGGTAATTGATCCATTTCTAAATTATTAACATCAAAACTTGTTGCATATGGTGCATATCCTAATATTTTAGAAAGCTTAATATCTGTTTTTAAATTTTTGAAAATTGCATTGGCAATTTCTTTTACTTTATCAACATTATTCCATTGAACAACTTGTGTAGCTATTGCTTTTAAAAATTCTCTTTGTGTTCTCATTCTACCTTCGTCATTATCACCATACTCTGCACTGTATGTTGTTCCATTATTATTATGTCTAAATCTAACTAATTGCTCTGCCTTTTCACCATTTATTTTTTGCTGTCCAGATTTTAAGTGGATGTGTAAATCTTGTGTGTCATCATCATAATCCATGTTTATTGGAACATCAAAATCAACACCTCCAATAGCATCAACAATTTCTATTAAAGCACTTGTTTTTACAGTAATGTAATAATCTATATTTATACCAGTTAAATTTTCAACTGCCTCGACCGTTTTTTGTGGACTTTTTTGGTATAATGCATTTATCTTATCAAATCCACCAGCTGTAGCTTCATTCGAACCTACAAATGTATCTCTTGGTATTGATAATAAAAAAGCTTGATTTGTTTCTGGATTAAATCCTGCTAGCATTATTGTATCTGTCAATTCTGCAGATATATCTTCACTAACTCCCATTATTAATACAAATATTGGATCCTTATCAGCAATGGTATCTTTCATAAGGTTCATAACAGCGCCTGAAAAACTACCTCCTGCTTTATATAAATATGTTCCGAAGACAGTTCCCATTATCAAAAATAAAATTAATAATATTGAAAGAACTATTTTTAATGCTTTTTTAGGTTTCTTTTCTTTTTCCTGATTTTGATATTTTCCAGCCATTCCAAATTCATTAAAATTATTTTTGGATTTACTGTCATTTTTGTCTTTTTTATTACCTTTTTTATTTATGTTTTTCTTTTCCAATTTGCTATTCTTAGTATCTTGTACCTTCGAATGTTTTCCGACCTTTTCCATCTGGTCCATTATTATCTCTTCTACTCATTTTCTCTCCAATAAAAAAATTTATTTAAAATTGATATATATTAAAATTATATTTGTAAATATGTATTTTACATTTATAATTATTATTTCCAATTTTTTTCAAAATATTATATTCACAATATTTTAATTGATTTTACTATTGAATAAATTCAATGTCAACATTAAACCTATTTAAATTGTAAAATTCACACTTTCTTCACAAAGTATTACTTATTAGTAAAATTTCTGTTTTATGATACAAAAAAAGCCCAGCAAAATGCTGAGCTTTCGCCAATTCACCACAGCCACCTTTATTAAGGTAACCCATCTGTAAGCAGACGTGTGTTTTGGCATGTCGCCATCTAAGTTGCACAACTTGATGTCATATATATAAACCGATGATATCATCGGACTACTTATATATTAACATAATTATTTGTCTAAATCAATATTTTTTTCCTTTTTTTACTTTTTTTATACGATTAAAGTTCACATGTACTCACATATTGACTTAATATATCGCTTAATTTTATTATTTTTTAAGTTCTGAATATCTTTCAATTACCAATTTTAAATCACACCAAAACTCAATCTTTTTATTTTCATCTCTTAATAAAGCAGCCGGATGCCAAGTTGGCATATAATAAATTCCCTTTTTTTCAATCCATCTTCCCCTACTTGCAGTAATTGAATACTCTTTTCCCAAAATATTTTTTAATGCTGTACTTCCTAATAATACAATTATTTTAGGTTTTACAAGAATCACTTGATTACGCAAATAATCAAGACAAGCCTCTGCCTCATCCGCTTCTGGTACTCTATTTGCAGGAGGTCTACATTTTACAATATTTGCAATATATAATTCATCTCTTTTAATTTCAAGTCCTTCAAAAGCTGAATTCATCAATTTACCAGCCTTTCCAACAAATGGTTGACCAAGTCTATCCTCGTCTGCCCCAGGACCTTCTCCAATTAACATTATATCAGCATTTTTATTACCTTGACCAAAAACTATATTATTTCTATTTGTACATAACTTACATTTTTTGCAATTAATTATTGATTTTTCTAAATCTTCCCAATTACTATACATTATATCATTTCCTTGCTTTCATTTTACACTTTTATTACCACATATCATTATATATATCAAATTTTATAATAAATTGCAATTAGATTAAACACATAATTGCTGCATTTCTACCAGCATTTTGCTTTTCAGTTCTGTATGAATGCAATATATCACTATTGCAAACTGTACATATACCTGAATCTATTATATTTTCTTCTTTCAAACCACAGCTCTTCATCATGTTTATATTTGCTTTAACTGCATCTATATAATATTTTTGTTTTCCATCTACAACTTTTCCCACTTTTATAATTGACTCATCATTAAAAGCTTGCATAAACAAATCTTTTACATCTTTCTCAACTTGAAAGTGACATTGTCTTATTGTTGGACCTATACAACAAATTATATCTTCCGGATTACAATTATATTCTTCCTGCATTTTTTGAACTGCAACCATACCAATTTTTTGCACAGTCCCCCTCCATCCAGAATGAATATCACCTATTACATTTTTTATAGGATCATACAAAAACAATGCTGTACAATCAGCAAAATATAAAGATAGAGCTTTATTTTTTTTATCTGTTATTAATCCATCAACCTCATCAAAATTAGAGCTCTCATCATCTTCATTTACAATTCGTACAATTTTAGTATGTGTCTGTTTTGGATGAACTATATTCTCATTATTTATATTAATCTCATTACATATTTTTTTGTAATCATCACTATCCTTAGTGCTATTTTTAAAATCTAATGGTTTTAATGTATAGCAATGTTTTAACTTATTTTGATATTGTAATAATCTTTTAAATTGTAGATATTGTATATTATTATTTTTAATATGGATAATATTTTCATTTGATAAATCTTTCATAAAATCGACCCTTCCTCTAAAAAAATTTAATTCTCTACTTGTTCTTTTATCATCTCTAAAACAGCATTTTTTTCAGCTTCATTTATATAATTATATTGATTATTGCTATTAGCAGTATCAAAACCACAAATTGCTTTATATTTACAATAATCACACGGTGTTTTTTTCTTTTTATAATATGGGTGTATGTCTATATTTCCAGACATTATTTCCTCTGAAATTTGTTTTATTATTTTATTCATATATTTTTGTAAATATTCAAATTGTTTTCGTGATACACCACTTGTTTTTGTTTGACTTAAGTCTCCATCTTTTCCAATATATGCTGGCACTATTGTTGAAGCTCCCTTTTCTAATTTATTGTCCATCATTTTTACAATATTTATATCTGCTAATATTAATCCCTGCATTTTGAATTTTTTTCTTATTTCATTTTCAATATCTTCTTCAGACATATTTTTAGATGATTTTATAATTGGATCAATTAAATTAAAATATAGTACACCAGCAGGAAGCACATCTTCTTCTTTGCAGGCAGCATCCAAATATGTTAATAATTGTAACTGTAATCCTGCATAAACAGAATTTAGCTCTATATTTTTTACAGATGATTTATAATCTATAATTCTTATGTATTTATCTTCCGCAGTTTTTGCAATATCTATTCTGTCTATCTTTCCTGTAATTTCAACTTTTTTACCATTTTCCAAATCTATAATTATTGGACTATATTCTTTTCCTTCTTTAAACTCTACTTCATTACCAAGTACTTCAAAATCACTATATTTTAAACTTTCTAATATATATTTCATAGATTTTTTTACAACTCTTTTTAATCTAGCTGCTAAAACCTTATACTTCGGAGCACTTGAAAAAATAAAATTCTTATTTAATCCTAATTTTTCATTTATAATTTCTTCAATAATATCATTTGTTTCTTCTTCAGTTAAAAATTTTATTTTAATGTTTCGTTCCTTTACAATATTAAAAAAAGTATCTATTGTATCATGCATAAAAGAACCGGTATCTAACGAATCAACTTTAAAGCTATCCTTTTCAGATATGTTTAATCCATATTTTAAATAATAAGAAAATGGACATGATTTATATTGTTCCAATCTTGATACACTCGTTTTTAATGTTTTTCCATATAATTTTTCTATATTTTCTTTATTTATTCGCTCCGGCATATTTGTATAACTAATTGCCTTTAAACTGTTAACTAATTTATATTTCCAATTTTCATTACCTATATAATAATTATATGCTGTAATCCATTTATCATCTAAATCTTTATCTTCATCTTTATAATCTCTTAATTGATTTAAAAGTTCCTCAAATGTGTTATTTTCAATTAAAATTTCAGACTCTTTTTTTATTATATCGCTATCTTCTTTAATTGTAGGGAATAACTTTTTAATTTTAGATACTAGCATTGACGCTCTTAAGGTTTTTCCATCAGCTCCTGATGACGAATATGATAAATATATACTTTCACTTGCAGCAGTAAATGCTTTGTATATATTAAAATTATCTTCATATAATCTTTCAATCGTTCCTTTAGCAAGTTCAATTCCATTTTCTTTCAAAATAGCTCTATCATTATCATTAAAATATCCCTCATTTTTATTAACACTTGGAAACATTCCATCATTTAAACCAATTATAAAAACAGTTCTAATTTTATGACTTCTTGATCTATCTATATCTCCTAATATTACTTGATCCTGTGTTCCTGGTATTTTACCTAGATTACTATTTCCAAGACCTGTTTTTAAAATCTGCATATATCTTTCAAAAGTAATTTTTTCATCACCAAATACCAATACAATTTCATCTAACACTTGCATTATTATTTTCCAGCTTGTTTCATATTCTGTTGCGATTTCCACCTTATTTAAATTTAAAAGCTCTTCTCTTTTTTCTTCTAACTTTCTATCAATTTCATTCTCGATTAAAAATTCATACAACCTTTTTGTTATTTCTTTTGCGGAATTCGTTCCTAATAAATTTTCTTTAAACTTAATTAATGGATTTACAATTATTTTTCTAATTTCTCTGAATCTTTCTATTTGTGCTCTATTTGTATCATCTTCATCATGAAAATTCCACTCACCTTTATACCATTTACTATATTTTATTCCCCATTTTAAACAATAATTTTCTAATGCATATATTTCTTCTGGTTCAATATCTAAAAATCCAGTCTTTATATAATTAAAAACTGATTCATATGACCAATTTTTTGCAAATATTTCTAGAATAGATAACAAGTATTTTACTATTATATTTTGACTTAAATCTTTCTTTTCATCTATAAAAACTGGAATTTGATATTTGTTAAATATAACCTTACACAAATTTGAATATGTATCCAAATTTTTAGTAATTATAGAAATGTCACGATATCTATATCCTTCATTTTTGACTAATTTAACAATTTTTATTGCGATATTTTCTATTTCAGAATATTGGTTATTTGCTAAAAACAAATGTATATTTTTTAAATTTTCATTTTCATATTTTTTATATGGTATAGAATACAAATTTTTCTCAATATGTTTTAATTCATCATTTTTAAATCTCCATACTTTTTCCATAAATACAGGTTTGTCCATTTTTACATTTGCTTCTTTAGCAACATCTTTTATTTTTTGAACAGTTTGTTTATTTGCATAAAAAATATCTGTATCAGGAGAATTACTTTCTTCTAGTGAATCTGTACAAACATTAATTGTTACTTGGCTTGCCATATTTAATAAAATTTTAATTATATCATACTCTTGCTTTGTAAATCCAACAAACTCATCTATGTAAATAAGTGTATTTTCAAAAATATTTGTTTCAGCTAATTGATTAGCAAGTATTGTTAATACATCATTTTCATCAATATATTTATTTTGTATAGTTTCTTCAAACTTGCTAAACACAATTTTCATATCATTCATTTTAGATTTTAAATATTTATCTTTTGAACTTTCAATCATTTCATCCAAATTTTCTAAACTGACACCATGTTTTTTAAACTCAGTTATTTGAGTTGATATTAGCTCTATATTTTCATCAGACTTGCCTAAAAAATTTAAATTAGATTTTTCATTTAATAAAATATTATAAATAAGCATAGCCTTTCCACATGGAGATAATGCTGTTTTAGTTGCTCCACCAACTTCATTCATTACTCTATATGCCATACGATTAAATGTTAAAACTTCAGCATTTAAGGCTGCTCCTGTACCAACAGCATTTATTAACTCACGCTCTGCAGTAAAAGAAAATTGCTCCGGAGTTATTATATAAATTTTTTTATCACCAGATATTTTTTCTTTTATTTCATTAAATACAAATGTACTTTTTCCTGTTCCAGATTTTCCATATACTAATCGTAATCCCATACTCAATTTCCTTTCAATTTTTTTATTTTTTTCCTATGTCAGTGGGTTGTTAATGAAGTGCAATGGGAGGTTGTCAATGGGGACGGTTCTTCTTGACAACTTTAGGCATACATTTGGAATGTAGCTTCAAAGTTGTCAAGAGGAACCGTCCCCATTGACAACCATTGACAACCTCCATTGACATCACACTGACACATCCCACATTCACACCCACACCAACACTTACTGACATTTTACAAATTTAATTTTCTCTTTTCCAATAAAATAAATATTGCTGTGCTATTCCAGCTAAGTTTCCAAACTTTTCAAATGCTATATCATTTATTAATTTTTTGCTTACTTTGTTTTCGTCTGGATTTTTTATGTATAAATCATTCATAACTCTTCTAACCCATACATCTATTGGAAAAATATCAAATCTTTTTAATGTTGAAAATAACAAAATACAATCTGCTACTTTTGGTCCAACTCCTGATAAATTTAACAGTTCTGCTCTTGCAGATGTTGTATCTAATAGATGTAATTTTGATAAGTCGATTTCATTGTTCAAAACCATATGTGTTGTTTCAAATAATCTGATATCCCTAAAGCCTAACCCTAGTTTTCTAAACTCTTCTACAGTTACATTTTTTAATTGATTTGGTGTTGGAAACAAATAATATTCTTCATTGTGCCAATTAATTTTTGTTCCATATCTTTTAGATAATCTTTCAATAATCCCTTTTATTCTTGGTATATTATTATTAGCAGATATAATAAATGATATAATTGTTTCCCACAAATCTTGATTTAAAATTCTAATTCCACTTCCATATTCAATACTTTCTTTCATATAAATATCAATTTTAGCCAATGATTTTTTTATACTTGAATAATCTCTATTTAAATCAAAATAATCTGTTACAATATCTTTTATATTCTCATTCAAAATTCCTTTGAAAATAATATTTTCTCCACTTATTTTAACATTTAATACACCGTTTTTTATTACTCCTGTATAGGAATCATTATCATTTTTATTCCATCTAAAACATTGTCCACATTCAAAAATATCTTTTAATTCAAAATCATTGTTCTTTTTTATTATTATTTCTTGTTCTTCCATTATTTGCACTCCATTTATACATCTTTTATTTTTAATATTTTTCAAGGACCGTCCCCTTTTTATTTAGGGTCTGTTCCCCAAATTTTGTAGATACTTTGACACATTTTTGTTCTCCAAAATCCAAAATTTAATAGATCTGTTAGTTCATGATTATTAATATATTCTTCAAATCCGTATGGACTTGTTGCTAATCTTAATAGATACATGTATGGTGTAAATTTTAAATCATATTCATTTAGTTTTACATATTTCATAACAGTTTTCATATAGTCATTATAATTTTTTATGTTAAAACTTCCATCTTTGCATTGTTCATCTATGTGTGTATATGATCTTATTATTTCCCATCCAACAGGCATATATTTTGCTCTTTCAAAGTCTAATACAGCTTTTATTTTTTTATTTTCATAAATAAATTGCATTATACTAAAATCACCATTACAATTTTTAAAAGTCATATATTGCATTCCATCAAAGTCTATCTGTTCTATTTTATCTAAAAGTTCTAATTTATACTTTATATCTTTTTCTATCTTTTTATCGATTTCAGAATTACCTAATTTTTTTATTAATTTATTATACTTTGCACGTGCTGGTTCAATTTGTTTCTTCATATGCCATTTTTCAATATCAGATTGTTCTAATTTTTCATAATTTTCAAGTGCTTTTAAAACCCTCCCATGTAAGTTAGCACATTCAATTACTTGTTCATATGAACCTGTATTTGGATTTTTTGTATATCCTGTTATATATTTCATTAAAATAACAATTCTATTTTTATATTTAAAATAATACTTATTATCAACTGTTTTCACATATTCTGGAACACTTATATTTTTTGATTTTAAAAAATCCACTATTTGTGCTTCTTTTAATATTTTTTCTTCTTTACATCTTGATTCAAATTCTTTAAATACATATTTTTCGTTTTCATCATCAGTTATATAAAAAATATTTGCACTACCTCTATCTTCATGTTCAATATCTTTTGTAATAATATTATAATTACTTTTTACTTGAGCAACAATTTCATCATCTGAAAATACAGTTTTTTCAATCATGTTATTGCCTCCGTTCTGCATTTTTTTATATTCTATCAAAAAAAAATGTATTAGTAAATCAATTTGCACATTTACTAAAATTAAATTTTTATATAATAAAACACCGTTGCATTTAAACGGTGTTTTTACTATTTTATTTTTTGCATTCTTCTTTTAAATTTTCTAAATCTTCTTTATTAAAATCATATTTCTTCTTGCAAAAACTACATTTTATTTCAGCTTTTCCATCTGTATTTATTATATTTTCTAGCTCCTGTTTTCCTAATGAAATTAATCCTTTTTCAATTCGATTTCTACTACAATCACATTTATATTTTGGTGTTTTTTGCTCCTCTAATAATTTTACATTTTTATCACCTGTTACGATTCTAGCAATTTCGATCAAATCTTTTTGTTCATCTAATAATGCACTTATAGGTTTTATATTTTTTAAGTTTTCTTCTAATTTAGATATGTCTTCATCTGTTGCATCTGGCATTGGTGTAATCATGTATCCTCCTGCACTTTTTACGCCATTCTTATTTACAAGGACCCCTAATGCTATTGCAGATGGAGTTTGTTCAGATTTTGCAAAATATTCAGCAAAATCTTCAGCAATTTCTCCTGAAACTAATGGTGTTAATCCTACATATGGCTCTTTTAAGCCAATATCTTTTATAATATATAACATTCCATATTTTCCAACAGCTGTACCTACATCTAATTTTCCATTATCCTTCAATGGTAAATCTACATTTGGATTTTGTACATATCCTTTTATTTCCATATTACTATTTACAACAGCATTTAGTGACCCAAGTGGTCCGTCTGCTTTTATTTGAAGAGTTATTGTATCATCATCATCCTTTAATCCACTTCCCATTATACATCCCATTGTTAATAATCTTCCCAATGCAGCAGTTGCAACTGGGCTTAAATCGTGTATTTTTCTTGCCTCTTCAACAAGTTCTGTTGTATCTATACATTTTACATTTACTTTTCCATTGTATGCTAATCCTCTAACCATTTTGTCTGACATTTTTTTGCTCTCCTTATTATTTTTTGCATATTTTATCACATTTTATTAGACAATTCAATTGTAATTTAACTACATCTCTTATAAAATAGAAAAGAATTGTGCGCATATTTAAAACTAATACATACAGTAGCTGGTGCTTACTCAGTATATGCAAATTTACCAGGTTTGCAAGAAAAATGTAGTAAAAAGTCACGCTGGATGATTGTAGTGATAATTTTGGTGTTATTCTTCAATGATCAAAATTTTCTAAAGTTTGCATATCCATTCATTGACACTATGTATAAATTATCTACTTTTGCCATCATATCTGTTATTTTTATTTTTATTTCTTATTATAACTTTTTCTTTTATCTTTTGTATTGTACTATTAATTTCTTTTTTTCCAATTACTGCTTTAGATAAATCTTGTAATATTTTTTTACGACTAACTTTTTCATCACTATTGTTTCCAACATTTTTCATAGCATTTAGATGTTTTCCATTAACTATACTTTTAACAGTTGGTTTTATATAAACATCATCTGTAACATCTATATCTGTATATAAAAAGGATTTTTCAATTTCTTTATTTTTTTCATATAATCCTTTTCCATTATATTTACCTATATATCCATTACAAATTTCTTCACTTTCTTTTATTGCCTCTAGGGATGGTACGTATGGCACTTTTTTCATTTCATTACAATCCATTTCTGAGTATATAGTATGTTTATTTATATAATAATAATCTTTTTCAGTTTTAGACATATGTATGTGACTATCAATTGTGAATACTTCATATTCGTTAACTTTTTGTTTAGTATTTATATCGGTATACTCATTCGTTCCCTGAATAAATAACATTTGAGTTCCATCACTATTTTTAGCAGTTGCAATTTTAGCAGGTAATTTTTGAACAGGTATATTATTTGCTCTACATATTTCAAAATTTCCATTTTGGTTTTGTTTTACTCCACCTAAATACCCATAATTAGCTTGTGCTTCTTTTATATTTTTCTTTGATAATAACTGATTTATAGTTGCCTTTGATAAATCGCTGATTCTTTTTGATTTATTACTATCTTTTTTATCGTCTCTTTTACAACTATCAATAGTTTTCATAATATTATTATGGGAATATAATAGCTTAGGATTAATTGCTTGACCAAATTCATCCAAATCAGCATATATATATTGAAACAACGGATTATTTTCATTCTTAGTTCTTTTTAATAAAGCAATTAAAAATTTACTTCCATCTTTTCTTTTTCCCACAGCTAATCTTTTTTGTATTTGTTTATTTTTTTCTGTTGACATATGAACTTTTTTTAAAAATTCTTCATTCAATCCTACTAAAGTTTCACTATAATTTTGAATTGGTTCACCACTCCATGGACTATGTGTTTTTATAAACGAATCTACATCTCCAAAAAAATTGTTTCCATAACTTGCTCTGTGATATCGAGAAGAATCCCAAGTTAAATCCAATGGAATATTATGACCATTTAACTTTAAAATATTCCATGCATGTCCGCCAATTGGCTCACCCGTATTATAATTTAATGCATATCCCTCTACATAATCACAAGAAATATCTTGCCTATCCATCATTTCTTTATAAATCATTGCATATCCAGCACAAACATTTTGCCCTGATATTAAACCTCTTAAAGTTCTATCATTATTATCAGTATACTCTTCGCCTAAAGTATAAATCATTCTATCTTTTAGTGTGTTATGTATATATACAGCTTTTTGAATATCAGACCATCCAGGTTTTATGTTTTCTTCAATTTCTGTCATTTTACTAATAATTTGTGATAGTTCCTGTTTAGTGTATATAACAGAATCATATCGATAGTTTGTATTTCCTCCATTATAAGTTACTTTTCTTTCATCATAACCAGAAGCCACTCTAATTTTCGTGTCCTTTGGCAATAGATTTACCATATTGCTTATTGTTCCTTTTGTATTTTTTAATTCGATTATGATTTCTTGATCAGGATATAGTTTATTTAAATCTTCCACTTCTTTTAAAACTTTGGAATCTATACATCTATATTGGCGTCTTATCATCATTATGCCTCCTTGTATTATTGATTAAACAAATCATATTTTTTTACTTTTACATTATGATTCTCTAGTTTTTTTACAGCATCCAAATTATGCTCATATATAGGCACTGTAAAAACAACTTCTTTTAAATTAGGCATAGCTATTAATATTCCCCAATCCATTAAACTTGTTGAAATAAATTCAATTTTTTTAACCGGTAGTTCCTCAATTTTATATTCTGAAATTATATTGCATGCATTAAAAATAATTCTTTTTAATTTTTTGAGCATTAATACATATTCAAAAACTTCTTCATCAACCTCAACACTATCTAATACCAGCTCTTCTAAATTATTAAGATATTTTAATACTTCAAAATCCGTATCATTTTCTATTTCTCCCCAAATATCTTCTGTATTTATAACAAGTGTTTTTATTTTTGATAATTCTTCTTTTGAAAATTCATTGGTATCTTTATTTAGCATAAACATCAGTGTTTCTGCCAAATTTTTACTTTGTACTGTAATCATATTTTTTTCTCCCTCTTTTGTAATTCTACTTTCTTTTGAAAAAAATTTTTATTTTATTCCATATTTTTTTGAACATATTTTCTTTATATTCAATTAATTGTTTATTCTCATTTTCTGAAATTCTTTCCGTGTTTTTGTTTTTAAACATATTGTCTGGATTATACATTTTACGTAATTTTTCTTCTTTAATTTTATCATTTTCAGCATATTCTTTTAACAAATCTATTTTTTCTTGTTCATTTTCACACCAATAATTTAAATTTAATATTGCCAAAATTACAAGAGTTTCTCTTTGCAAATTTTGATTTAAAAATGATTCTTCTATATTTATTACTGGATTATAGTTTTCTTTTTTTTCATCTTTAAATATTTGTAGTACTGAATTTGGTATTTTATTTTTATATTTTTCTTCCATTAAATTAATTATAGCAAGTACCTCTGAATATGCAATTTTTATATCTTTTGTGACCATAACTATCCTCCATATTTAAGATAATAATATTATATATTAATGATTTTTTCTTTTTTAATACAAGTACAATTTATACTTTTGTCTAGCATATGTCACACTAACTACTTATTAACCCAATCTTGTATTAAATAAGATTCTATTTTTAAATTGCCTTTTCCAACTGCCATTTCTATTCCCACTTTATTTTTTCCATGATAATCACTTCCACCACTTCTGTAGAAGTGATTTTTTTGAGTATAATTTAATAAGTAATCAATATCATCTTGTGAAAATTCGCTATGCATACACTCAATTCCATCAACATCATATTCTGCAACTATATCATCTAACAATTTTTTCTTGTTTTCTGCCCATTTGTATATAAAAATATGTGGAAGAAATACTAATCCTCCTGCATCTTTTACCAATTTAATAGCTTCATCTAATTGTAAATAATCCTCACTTTTGTCTATGTATAATGGATAATTTACATCTCCGCAATATTTTTTAGAAAATATATTAAATTCACTCCAAAAATCATCTGGTACTTTTAATTTGTTTTCTTCATGAGACTTTATATCATTATAAATTTTAATACTAGCCCAATCTGTTTTTGGATTAAATTCTATGTCTTCTTTTTTAGACATAACTAATCCCATATTTTTGCATCGTTCCTGTAATATGCCAAAATATTTTTGTTGCAATATTTCCTTTGATTTTGTTTTGTGAAAATCCTCCATAAAATTATTAATTACTTTTGGATCAACTTTATAACCTAAAATTTCAATTAATCTTTTTTTATAAGCACATTTAATTTCAACACCATTTATAATTTGTCCTGAAAAATATTTTTTTACATCCAATTTTGCAAGTTCTTTATATCCCTCACATGTATCATGATCTGTAATTGATATATATTCCAATTTCAAACTTTCTGCCTTTTTTAAAACTTCAATTAAACTATCAGCACCATCTGAATAAGTTGTATGCATATGCATATCTATCATATTATTCACCTCTTCCTTCAATTTTACTCTTTTCAATATCTTTAATAAACTCTTTTTCAATTGCATCTATTTTATTTAATAAAACATCACTATTAGGGAAGTCACCATCACGAGATATCTTACTTTTTATTTTCTTTCTCAATATTGCAATTCTATCCAAATATGCTTCTGAATTAGACATTAATTCCATTTTATTTTTTTTACGTTCACATCTAACAGCCTCTGCGGTACTTCTATATTTTGTATCCCCACTTTTATAAACAAGCTCTGGTTTACTTTTTACATATCCTCTTTTAAATACTCTCATTTTATTAGCAATTTTTCTTTTTTCAACTTCTTCAATATTTTCAAGCATTTTTTCATATGAATAATCATGATTTTTTGCAGTTACAGCTCTGGCTGGTAAATCTTGCTCAACTAATTCAAATTCTCTCTCATACGCAGATAATAAACTTTCATATCTATGTACTGCTAAGATATTTATTTCAATATCATAATTTCCCTCAACATTAACTTCTGCTCTATTACCATTTAAATCGCGTTTTCCAATTTTAGCTCTTCCACCATTCTTTTGAAAATCCATAATTTCAATATATCCAGGAGATGCAAAAGTTCCCTCTTGAAATAAATGTACTTTATGAAAGACTGCTTTTTGTCTTAAATATCCATCTAACGCAGGTCTTACAAATTCTTGCAATAATCTATATGAATCATCTGAAAATTTTTCTATAATTGTATCATAATATTTATGAAACATTGCAACTTGATCTGGATCAATAGCCACATGATTTGAACATTCATTTTGATTATAAAATTCTGTTTCAGCAAACATTCTTAATCCTGTTTTTCCAGCTCCTGGTTGTGCAAAAATATATATTGATTTTGGATTAGGTGTATGTACTGCTTCTAAAAAAGTTACAAGCTCTAATTTATCTAAACATTCTTCAAACTCATCTTTTGTTAATCTCACATCATCTTCTGATAAAACTTCCCCATTATTTTTTAATTGATTTTCCAAAAAAATTCCTCCTATTTATTCTTATTATTTTTCACTTCTTTACCATATACATCAATAACTCTGTTAATTATAGCTTCATTATTTTGATATATTGCTCTTTTTTCATCTTCAAGTACTTTTATTTTTTTTGCAAATTCAGAATATTTCTTCTCTGTATTTTCTTTTACCTCTTTAGCGATTTTTAAATTAATTATTTCTAATGCTAGGTCAATTTTATCCAACAGCCTATCACTCCTTTAGTTTATTACAATTATAGTAATGATTATAATAAATTTTTACATACATTGTCAATTATTTGTACTAAATGAAAAAATTATTTAAAAGTATTAAAAAAACTTTCGCATAAGTATTGACAAAAGTTGCCATACTATGTAAAATAACTATATTATGTATATAATTGCAATGAAAATGACGAGCAATCAAAAGAGCTAAAAGAGATTAAAGGTGTTACGCTGAAAACCTTTATTAGAAAACCTGATTGAAAAACACATTGGAGCAATATTTTAATTAAGGAAAAACTACAAAATAGTTTTTTAAAGCCGGGTGGCACCACGAAGAAATTATTCGTCCCTGCATTATGCAGTGGGCGTTTTTTGTTTTTTATAAGTTATTAAAGAAAAAACGTCTCACATTTATTAAAAATAAAAAATTATTTTGTTAGTCACCAAAATAGGTATTTAATTTGGTACTAGAAAGGAAGACTATCCCTTTTTCCCACAAATGGGAAAAGAGAACCGTCCCATTTTCCCATAATTTGAAAGGAGATTTTAAAATGAATGAATACAGAACTCATAACTGTGGCGAACTTCGTATATCTGATGTTGGAAAAGAAGTTAAAGTTGCAGGATTTGTTGAAACAATACGTGATTTAGGAGGATTAGTTTTTTTAGACATTCGTGATATGTATGGTATTACACAAGTTGTAACATCTGGAGAAACTGAAATGGTAGATTTCGCATCACATATTCCAATTGAATCAACAGTAACAATTTCAGGAACAGTAAGAAAAAGAGATGAAGAAACTTACAACCCTAAAATTCCAACAGGTGAAGTTGAAGTTGTTATAAAAGATATAAAAATTTTAGGAAAAAGAACAAAGAATTTACCTTTTGAAGTAAATGTAAATCAAGATGTTAGAGAAGATTTACGTCTTCAATATAGATTTTTAGATTTAAGAGGAAAAAAATTACAAGATAACTTAAAATTAAGAGCTCAAGTTTTACAATACCTACGCTCTCAAATGATTGAACAAGGATTTTTGGAGGTTCAAACACCAATATTAACAAGTTCATCTCCAGAAGGTGCAAGAGATTATTTAGTACCAAGTAGAGTTCATCCTGGAAAATTTTATGCATTACCACAAGCGCCTCAACAATTTAAACAATTATTAATGGTATCTGGTATTGATAAATATTTCCAAATAGCACCATGTTTTAGAGATGAAGACGCAAGAGCTGATCGTGCTCCTGGTGAATTTTATCAATTAGATATGGAAATGGCATATGCTACACAAGAAGATGTATTTAGTGTAATGGAACCGGTTGTTTACAACACATTTACAAAATTTTCTGATAAAAAAGTAGCAGAATACCCATTCCCTAGAATTCCTTACAAAGAAGCAATGGTTAAATATGGATGTGATAAACCAGATTTAAGAAATCCATTAATTATAATTGATGTTACAGATTTCTTCCAAAGATGTACATTTAAACCATTCCATGACAGAACAGTTCGTGCTATAAAAATAAAAGGACATCAATCAAAAGGATTCCATGAAAAAATGTTAGCATATGCTCAAAGTATTGGTATGGGTGGACTTGGATACTTAGAAGTTCAAGAAGATATGTCATACAAAGGACCTATTGATAAATTTATTCCAGACGATATGAAATCTGAATTAAAAGATTTAGCTGGATTAGAAGTTGAAGATACAATATTCTTTATAGCTGATAATGAAACAAATGCAAATAACTTTGCTTGTCAAATTAGAAATGAATTAGGAAAAAGATTAGATTTAATAGATGATAGTTTATTCCAATTCTGTTGGATAGTAGACTTCCCTATGTATGAATTAGATGATAATGGAGATTTAGCATTTTGTCATAACCCATTCTCAATGCCAAAAGGTGGATTAGAAGCTTTAAATACAATGAATCCATTAGATATAACTGCTGACCAATATGATATAGTATGTAATGGTATAGAATTATCTTCAGGTGCAGTTCGTAACCACGATCCAGAAATAATGGAAAAAGCTTTTGAAATTGTTGGATATGGAAAAGATGTTATTGAAGAAAAATTCTCAGCATTATACAATGCATTCCAATTTGGTGCTCCACCTCATGCTGGAATAGCACCTGGTGTTGACAGAATGATAATGCTTTTAACAGAATCAGAAACAATTCGTGATGTTATTGCATTTCCTATGAATAGTAAGGCCCAAGATTTATTAATGGGTGCTCCTGGAAATGTAACTAGAGCTCAATTAGAAGATGTTCATATAAAATTAGATTTACCTAGAGAATAAAAAAAATCCATTCTATATTAAACTTAAATTTTAATATAGGATGGAATTTTTTTTATAATATTATAATTTTTTCGATTAATCTCTTGATTTTTATTTTACATAATGTTATAATTATAATTCATTCGTTACAAATTTATTTGACCTCAAGGAGGGTTTATATGAAAAATTACAATTATAAGTATGAGTTATATGACCCATACGAGTATCCAAACTTCTCAGGCTATGTAATCACACAAGATCAACTTCTTCGTGTGAAAGAAAATCGGGTTGAAGAGCAATGGGATCTTGACCCTATTGATGAAAGCATTAATGCTTTAATACACTCTGCAAGAAGTGAATCAGATATACCTCGCAACGCCCAAATTTTTGTTGATGTTGCAGATGAAATCAACCTTGACTATGTTTCAGATTATGGAAGCATTGTTGAGCAATATTCTGATGATACTGATGAGGAAGATGATGGTTGGTTCGATATAGCTGAACATTTTGCTGAACTATAATCTTCAAAATTACCTAAAGCACACTTGAACTTCAAGTGTGCTTTTTGCATTATCTATGTGTTTGCAGACTTTTCTCCCAATTTTAGTTTTCTCTCAAAATTTTCAAATCCATTTTTATAATATAAATTCATCGCATCTCTATTCTGTTCTAATACATTTATATATAAATTTTTAATTTTTTTATCTTCTACCCATTTTTTAGCATGTGCTATTAAATTACTTGCTATACCTCTTCTTCTGTATTCACCTTTTACATATAATCCATCGATTAATGCCTCCTGATACAACATTGGACCATTACAATCATAGTCAAGTCTGCAATAAATATATCCTACTATTTCTTTATCAATCTTTGCACAGAAAATTACATTATTATCATTATTATATATTTTCTCAAAGAAATCTTTAACAACATAATCTGATTTAATATTATTATTAAATTCACGCTCACTTTGAATCAAATTTGTAAGTAATTCATCACAAATTTTTGCATCTTCAATACAATCTACTTTTTCGATATTAATCATGTACATTCTCTCCTTTCATTTTTTATATTTTGAATCTTCCCTATCCTCCTTTCAATAATTAACTCAATTTTTCTCTCTTCTTTCCAAGAACGACCTTTATTTTTTCAGGACCGTCCTCGCTCTTTTCTTACTCCCATGCTTGCTTTGGCAGGACCGTCCCCGTTTTTGAATGCTTTTGAAAAAATTATAGCATATGGTCTTGATTTAAGCTATGTTTTTGAATATAATTTTTTTGAAGGAGGTTTGTACTTATGATAAAGAAATTTATTGATGATAATAAAGATAATATTTTGAATAATATTTGTGAATTGATAAAAATTCCTAGTATTTCAGATGAAAGTTCTGCTGAAAATGGTATGCCTTTTGGTAGAAATTGTTCTGATGCTTTGAATTATATATTAAATTTAGCTGATAGCCTTGGTTTTAAAACAAAAAATGTTGATGGTTATTGTGGATATATTGAGTTTGGTGAAGGAAAAGAATTGCTTGGTATAATTGGCCATTTGGATGTTGTTCCTGCTGGAGATGGCTGGACAAAATGTGATCCTTTTGAACCAGTTATTGAGGATAACAAATTATATGGTAGAGGTGCTATTGATGATAAAGGACCTGTTATTGCTTCATTGTATGCCATGAAATATGTAATGGATACAATGAATGTAAATAAAAGAGTTCGTTTAATTTTAGGATTAAATGAAGAAGTTTCTTGGAAATGTATTGAATATTACAAACAACATGAAGAGCTTCCAACTTTTGGATTTAGTCCTGATGCTGATTTTCCTTGTATATATGCAGAAAAAGGATTTTTAAATGCTTTTATTGAATCAAGTTATATTCCGAATGGCAATATAAAAATTATAGATTTAAAATGTGATAATGCTATAAATATAGTTCCAAAATATGCTGAAGCAGTACTTGAATTTAATAATTTAAGTTTAGATGACATTCAAACTGAATTACAAAATTCAATTACAGAATATAATTTTCATATCGATGTATCTCAAATAGCAGATAATCAAATTAAACTATCTGCACACGGTGTTGCTGCACATGCTGCTTATCCAGATTTGGGAGTTAATGCATTATCTCGCCTTTTAGTAATTTTAAATGATTTATTTGAAAATCATAATGAACCTTTACAAATTTTTCAATTATTTAAAACAAGAATTAATACTGATTTAAATGGTAATTTATTAAATATAGGATGTACTGATGAATCTGGTGATTTGACATTAAATGTTGGAAATGTAAGTTTTAAAAATAATTCAATTACAATAGGATTAAATATTAGAATTCCAGTTACAATTTATATTGCATTAATAAAACAAAAAATTTCTGACTCAATCTTAGATTTTCCAGATATTTCAATAAAATTTGATGATGAAAAATCTGCACTATTTGTTTCAAAAACAGATCCTTTAGTTACAACTTTATGTGATGTATTTAATGAAGTAACTGGATCTAAAGAAGAGCCAATTACATGTCCTGGTGCAACATATGCTAGAGCATTTAAAAATGTTGTTTCTTTTGGTTGCAATATGCCAGGTAAATTAGATATGTGCCATCAAGCTGATGAATTTTTAGATATAAATGATTTATTAAAAAGCATAGAAATTTTTATAAAAGCCATTAGAAAATTAACAGAATAATATATTATTTTATTGCCAAATATACAAGAAGTTATTTAAATACTATTAAGCTTAATACAATAAAAAAGAGATTAGAATTTTAAATACAATTCAAATCTCTTTTTTATTTTTGCATTTTGTAAAATCAAATTAAATTATTTATACAAATATTTTTGTGGATTTACTTGTTTATCATTTAATCTAATTTCAAAATGTAAGTGGTTTCCTGTTGAATTTCCTGTTGACCCTACAGCGGCAATTGTATCTCCTGCCTTAACTGTCTGTCCTACTTTTACATATAATTTACTACAATGTCCATAATATGTTTCAACGCCATTACCATGTGAAATTTTAACTAAGTTTCCATAGCCTCCACTATTATATTGAGCATATGTTACCACACCATCAGCAGCTGCTACTATTGGAGTACCATTACTTGCTGCAATATCTAGCCCCTTATGTGTATGATTTCTTATGCTTTCATTTGCACCATATCTTGAAGAAATTCTACCTGATACAGGAGCTACTGTAAAGTTTACACCATTTACATTACTTCCTGTAGAAGCAACTTGCACATTGCTTGATGTTGATGTTTTAGCTTCTTTTTCTGCTTTTTCAGCTTCTTTTTTTGCCTCAATTTCAGCATCTAAATTTTTTACTAATTTGGTAGTTGTCGCATATTTCATATTTTTATATTCTAACACATTATCAGTATATACTTCTCTTACTGCAAATTCAGAGTTTTCTTTATACTTTTCTGCTAGCTCTTTCATTTTTTCTTTTGCTTCATCCAAAGTATCAACATAGGCTTTATCTTCACCATTTAATGTAATTGCATACATTTTATATGTTGTTTCAGCTTTTAGTTTTAAAATACTAATTATTGATTCTTCATCTGTTTTTTTGTTTTTGTTTACTATAGCTATTGAATATTTTGGAATTTCATTCAATACTACTAGCTCTATATTTTTATTGTCTTGATTTAGTACTTTGTTACTTATCATACAAGTGAAATCATTTTTGTCTGTTACATATCCTACTTTTGTTCCATCAACTGTAACTTTGTAGGCAATTTTAAAATTACATTTTATTAAAATTATTGCTAATATTATCATTATAGCGATAGATATTATTGCAGTTAATTTTCTTTTATCGTTTGTATAGTTTTTTAATCTATTGCTTAAAATAAGTTTTCACACTCCCTTTTTTTCAATGCGACTGTTTAATATTATACCATATATTTTTAACAATTTCAAATCAAACTATACCTTTTTAGTAAAAAAACATCAAATTATTAAGAAAAAACCAGATAAATTTACATTTTTTTACATTTTTTGCTCTTTTTTTCTTCATTTTTCTCGTTTTTTCTCCATTTCTCTTACTAGTTATTAAAGTAATCAATTATTCCAGTATATATTCCCCATGCTAGTTTATTTTGATACTCATCATTTAATAAGTTCTTTTCTTCTTCTGGATTTGATAAAAATCCACATTCTACTATTGATATAGGAATTTCTACTTTTTTCATTATATATACAGTATCTAACTTCATTGCCACTCTATTATTTTCTTTTTGAATTGATTCATTTAAACTTGATTGAATACATTTTGCAAGTTTTGTACTGTTTTCATCACCAGATTTATAAAAAGTTTGCCAGCCAGAATACTGTTGTTGTGGGATTTTATTTAAATGAATAGAAACAAATAAATCAGCTGAACTTTCATTTCCTATTTTTACTCTATTTTTCAAGTCTGATATCTTTTTTTCTTTTAATGTTTTACTATCAATATCATATATAGCATTTTCATCTGATCTTGTTAATATTACTGTTGCTCCACTTTGTTCCAATAATGTTTGTAATTTTAATGCTATATTTAAATTTGTTTTTGCTTCACTTATTCCATTACTACTTTCTGCACCGTTCATCTGGAACACCGTGTCCAGCATCTATTACAATTACCTTATTTGTTACAGGTAAAGTTACTGTTTGAACAGTTTTCTTATCTGTTTTCGCAGTTTGTATAACACACACCATCAAACATATAGTTATTAATGACATTAATTTAATTATTCTTTTTTTACTCAAAATTATCATATTTACACCCCATAAATATTTATGCACTGATTATTCTATTTATTACAACATTTCATTGCATATTTATGTAAATTGTGTTATAATTTATATACAATTATTTTGCATTCCTGTATTTTTTATATGGGAATTTCAAAAAATTGAATACTGTATACAAAATAAAAGGAGTAAGAAAAAATATGTTATTAAAACGGATTTTAACCAACGCAATGGAATTACATGTTCCTGTAAAGCTTTCAACTTTCGATTGTTTGAACAATCATAATTCAACAATCGAAATTGATGCTGAAGACTGCCGGGCGATTCTTCCACTTTGTGGACAAGAATTAAAAAATCAGTTTTTTTATGCCTATGTGTTAGGAAAAACATCTGACAATGTTTTTCTCTTATCATTGGGCGGTCAAAACTTTCAAACCCAACAAGCCAAAATGCCATTCGTACCAAAATCAGAAAGATTCATAAATAATAACAAAGCTGCTAAAAATTTAATTGTCGGCAATATTTATGAAGCTACTGTAGAAACGACTTGTTTCTGGGGCGCCTTCTGTAAAATAGGCGATTCGGCATCTGTCCTTGTCCATGTAACCAACTGGTCAAGCTGTAGATTTTACAACTTATCACAAGTAGTAAAACCAGGCATGAAAACATTAGTGAAAATCCTTTCAATACGAAGAGAAGGAGAAAATATCCTAGTGGATGCCTCACGAAAAGACGCATATTCACCAATCGATTATCATGTTGGTGATAAGGTTTTCGTTACAGTAAGTGAATCCACAAAGAATTTCGACGGAGTATTCTGTGAAATTTGTCCATCTCTCAATGGAATTCTCGATATTCCATTCAATACGATTTCCTCTTACAAAGAAGGAATGAAAGTACAAGCTAAGGTGAAAGCTATAACAGAAAAAGGCTTAAAACTCACTTTGGTATAAAATCGTACTACTACAGTATTCAAAAGCGCGCAACGAATTATTAATTGTTGTGCGCTTTTTTTTAATTATACTCTCTTCCTGTTTTTTCGAAATTCGTTTTTACATCTGTTATACAATATTTTTTAGGACTTATAATTGAATTAAACCATTTTTGAAATTCCATTATAAATATTGGCATTATTGAAATAATTGCAGTATACATCCATTGCTCTTTGGTTAAGTTCTGTACCTCAAATATTGCACTGCAACTTGGAATTATTACTACTGATATTTGTAATATTGCTCCTAATATAAACGCCCCTATTAAATATTTATTTGAAAATAAATCTATTTTAAATATAGAGCCTTCACTTCTTATATTAAATACATGTACTAGCTCTAGCATTCCAAGTGATACAAATGCCATTGTTCTTCCCACTTCTAAACTAAATTTACTATATCCTATATAAAAAGCAAGTAATGTTAATATTCCAAGCATTAAACCTTCTGTAATTATTTGAGTCCATAAACCATCTGCAAATAATGATTTTTTAGCATTTCGCGGTTTCTTTTTCATTATATTTTTCTCTGCAGGATCTAGTCCTAATGCAATTGCTGGGAATGAATCTGTTACCAAATTTATCCATAATAATTGAATTGCAAGTAATGGACTTTTTAAACCTAATAATAAACCAAATAAAATTGTTGCAATTTCACCTATATTAGTTGCAATTAGAAAATGAACCGCTTTTTTTATGTTATCAAAAATATTTCTTCCATATTTTATTGCTTCAACTATTGTTGAAAAATTGTCATCTGCTAATATCATATCAGATGCATTCTTAGCAACATCTGTACCATTTAGTCCCATTGAAATTCCTATATCTGCATTTTTTAGTGCAGGTGCATCATTTACTCCATCTCCAGTCATTGCAACAACTGCTCCTGTTGATCTAAATGCTTTTACTATTCGTACTTTATGCTCTGGTGTTACTCTTGCAAAAACTGAATATTTCATAATATTTTTTTCTAAATCTTTTTGTGAAATTTTATCTAGCTCTTTTCCTGTTATACAAATTTCATTTTTTCTCAGTATTCCCAAATCTTCTGCTATTGCTTTTGCAGTTGCTACATGATCACCTGTAATCATTGCAATTTTTATTCCCGCTTCTTTACACCTTTTTATAGATTCTTTAACACCTTCTCTTGGTGGATCTATCATTCCTATAAATCCAACAAATATTAAATTATTTTCAATAAAATTATCATCTAAATTTTTAGGTAATATATCTAAATCAATATATGCTACAGCAATTATTCTTAACGCTCTATTAGCTAAATCTTCATTTCTTTTTTTCAAACTATTTCTTTTTGAAAAACTTAAGTCAGATATATTTCCATTATTATAAAACCTTGTACATCTATCTAACAATACATCTGGAGCACCTTTTGTTATTGCTCTATATTTTCCATTTATATTATGAATTGTAGTCATCAATTTTCGATTAGAATCAAATGGAATTTCATTTACTTTTGGGTATTTTGCATATAATTCATTTCGATTTTTATTTATATTAATTGCTTTTTCAACAATAGCAACTTCTGTTGGATCTCCAAGTACTTTTCCATTATTTTGTACTTGCACATCTGTACACATTGTTCCAAGCTCTAATATATAATCAATTGCCTTTCCATTTGAATCTTCATATGTAACAACATTCATTTCATTTTTTGTTAATGTTCCTGTTTTATCAGTACATATTACACTACTACTTCCAAGTGTTTCTACAGCTGGAAGTTTTCGTATAATACTATTGTGTTTTGCAAGTTTTGTTACACCAATTGACAAAACTATAGTTACAATTGCAGGTAGTCCTTCTGGTATAGCAGCTACTGCAAGTCCTACGGATGTCATAAACATTTCTAATGCAGGAATCTTTTTTAATATTCCTATAATAAATATAATTGCACATATTATTAAACAACCAATTCCTAATGTTTTTCCAACTTGGCCCAACTTTTTTTGTATTGGAGTTTCTGGAGATTCATCACTAATAATCATTTTTGCAATTTTTCCAACTTTGGTTTCCATTCCAGTTTCTGTTACTATTGCTTCAGCATTTCCATTTGTTATTATTGTAGTTCCAAATGCCATATTTAGCATATCACCTATATTGCAATCTTGTTTTAATTTTATATTTTCATCTTTTAAAATAGGAACATTTTCGCCTGTTAAACTTGACTCTTCTATTTTTAAATTATATGACTTTATAATTCTGCAATCTGCTGGTACATAATTTCCCGCTTCTAATAAAACTACATCACCTATAACCACTTCTTCACTTGGTATACTTAAAATACTGCCTTCTCTTTTTACTTTTACAACTGGTGTAGACATTTGTTTTAGTGCTTCAATAGATTTTTCAGCTTTAGACTCTTGAAGAGCCCCCATTAACGCATTTAATCCAACTATACTAATTATAATTATTGAATCTAAATAATCACCAGCTCCTTCAATTTTAGTAACAATAGCTGAAACTAGTGCTGAAATTATTAGTATTATTATCATTATGTCATTAAATTGTTTAATAAATTTTATAAAAAAACTTTCCTTTTTCTTTCCTTCAATTTTATTTTTTCCATATTTTTCCAGCCTTATCTTTGCCTCTTCATTCGTAATTCCATAATTAATATTTGACCTCAGCTTTCTAACAACCTCCGTCAAATCTAAAGTATGCCACATAGCTTATCCTCCTTTGTATATTATTTATTAATATATATGCTAGTGGTTTTGAATTATGTCAGTGTTAATGCTTTTTTGTGTCAATGGGGACGGTTCTAATTGACACAAAAAGTCCCTCAACATTTTTCGCTCTTTCCATCAATAAGACAAAAAATAAAACTCAAGGACATATTCACTTGAGTTTTCATTCTTTATAATTGGCTTACAACTTTTTTAAATAAATCTTTTGTATTTTTATAGCTCAATCTACTTATAGCATCATCAAAACATAACCATTCTATTTGTGAAATTTCACTTTCTTGTCTTGATAAATTTCCTCCAATTTTTTTGGCTAAAAATAACACTACTTCCTTGCTTGCTCCTCTATCTGTTATATAATTCATTGTATATCTTTTTGTTTCATCTATTTTTACATCAATATTTGTTTCTTCTTTTACTTCTCTTTCTGCTGTTTGTAGCTCTGTTTCATTTTTTTCTACATGTCCTTTTGGAAATCCCCAGATTCCATTTGTTTGTTTTATTAATAATACTTTTTTATCTTCGATTATAATACATCCACAAGATTTTTCATGTTTCATTTTTACTCACTCCTTTGCCTGAATTATATCATTTTACTATATTTATAACAACAAAAAAGTATATATTTATCGTATTTTATTGACAAATCGCATAAATGCATATATATTATGTATATCATACGCCAAGATGCAAACTTTGACTTAATTTTAGGAGGTTTTATATGAACTTTTTAAAAATTGATTCTTGTGTTTTGCAAGCTTTTATGTTAGCAAAAGAAATCTCTTGCCGTTTAAAATTGGATTTTATTCCACGGAAAATTTTTTTGCTTTCATTAATTGCAACTCCAGGATCTTCGCCCAATGTATACATTCATGACAATACTGACATTACTCAGGACGACATCTATGATTATATCATAAGCGATCTTAATGAAAACCCAATCACATATGGTAAGGTCAACTACTTATCTATTTCAAATGAGTATTTGACACTTGAGCAAACTATATTGGATTTGCTTGCGACTGCAAAAGAAATCGCTCATGACTCATATGAATGTGATACTATTTTTAATGATTGCGTTGTAGTTGCTTGGGCAAAACTGTTTGGTGAAGATTTCATTAATACTATGTCTTACTTTATTCCAGATTTTGATGGCTTTTCTGATACAGATAGTCAATCTGTTATTCCACAAAGCTTGAATTCATTTTTAACCGATATGAACTCCAAGTTTTCAAAGTCTGATAAAGTCTGCAAAATTTGCGGAAGAGATGATGAAACAAAAAAAATGGTTCAGATTCTCCTTAAGGCAAACAAACGCAATGTAATTCTGGTTGGAGAGCCAGGTGTTGGAAAAACTGCATTAGTTGAAAAACTTGCATGGCAGATTGTTACAGGAAATTGCGTTGATGACTTAAAAGATTGTATTATTGTATCTCTTGATGTAAACGCACTTATTGCAGGAACAAAATACAGAGGTATGGCCGAAGAACGTTTCGCGATTCTTATTAACTTTTTGGAAAGCAATCCTAAGTGCATACTTTTTATTGATGAAGTACATTTGCTTTTAGGTGCTGGATCATGTGCAGATAGCAGTTTGGATTTAGCTAATGCTTTGAAGCCACTTCTTGCACGAGGCACAACTCGTGTAATTGGTGCAACAACCTCAGCAGAATACGAAAAGTATTTTTCTACTGATGGAGCATTGAAGCGTAGATTTGAAAAGCTATATGTCAAGGAACCATCCTCAAATGAAGTATTGCCGATGATACGCAACCAGGTTAAGTATTTGCAAGATTATCATAGTGTGTCTATTTCTACACATATGTTAAACTACATTATGCTTAATGCTGCATGTTTCAACTTTGAAACGTGCAATCCCGATAGGACTCTGGATTTGGTTGACAAAGCAATGGTTTCTGCCAAGATTGATGGTAAGAAGAAAGTTCAAAAAAAGCATGTGCTTTCAAATTTTGCTATAAACACTAAGCAATTTGAATCGATGTCTGATGAGTTTAAAATGTCTACTGCTTACCATGAGGCTGGTCATTACATTCTTCACAAGTTTGCAGATGAACTCACAAATCAAAAGGTATTGGCAGTTTCAATTATGCCTGCTGATGATTACCTTGGAATTAATGTCTTCGAAATTGATAGTTCAATAACACCATCTCTAAATCGAAGATATTACATTCAGCTTATTGCAAGTAAGTTAGCTGGTAGAATTGCTGAAGAAATGTATTCTAATGAACTTTCTGCTGGTGCGTCAAGCGATCTTGAATCTGCGAACAATATTGCATACAGTGTTGTAACCAAATATGCACTTTCGGAAAAGTTCAGTCAAGTGCGAGCTATCACTGACACAAATTTGACAACAGAAGAAACCAAGGCTATTATTACTGAAAGCATTGATGCATTGCTCATTGAGTCTAGAAATTATGCGAGATCAGTTTTGAATGAACGTAAAGTATATCTTACCACATTGGCTGATGCATTAATGAAACAGGGCATCCTTTCTGATTCTGAGATTGATAATCTTTTTAATCATATTGATGATTCTAGAAAGTAATTCATAGCCCAATCAAAAGAATAATGAATTTTATAACTGAAAAAAGCATTGGTTCTTCCAATGCTTTTTGTTTTGTGCTTTTTTATTTTTACTAAAAAAGATTTGCTGTTTTTATTATTGTCCATATAGAAGTAAATACAACATCTATAATTCCAATTACAAGACCTGCTGTTGCCATTCCACTTCCTTTTTCATTAGGAAATACTTTAATATGTTTTTTAGCAGCTACACTTAAACATATAGCAACAATTCCTAATGGCAAACCTGCTATTATTAAACCTACTAATGAACATACAAGTGATGCTACTGCTGCTGGATTTGTTTTTGTTTCTCCAGTTACATCATCTCTTTTATTTTCATTTGTTTGATTATTGTTTACTGGATTATTATTTAATCCATTTTCAACTGTTTTTATTGGATCATTATTTTCTATTATTTCTTCTATTTTTGCCCCACATTTTGGACAAAATTTAGTTTCATCATTTAATTCACTTCCACAATATTTACAAAATTTTCCCATTTTTTATCTCCTTTTATATTTTATTTTTATTAGGCTATTTATTATATTATTCACCTTTTATTTGTGTAATTACAGCTTTTGAAGTAACTAATCCCATTTTTATTCCTATTTCTAAATACATTTTTGAATATTTTTCTGAAAAATCTACTTCTGTTTTACTTACTCCATTCCAAAATTCTACTATAACTTGGTGCTTTCCTGCTGGTACTTCTATTTGTGTTGATTCTCCATTTTTTAGCTTTGCTACTTTTTGGTTGTCTATAAATACTGACATTGGTATTGCACAGCCTGTAAATTTTTTTCTTCTTTGTATTGTTACTTGTATGTTTTTAGTTGATTGCAGTTTACTTTGTGTTGATTTTCCACAGTATTCGCAGAATTGACTTGAATCTGTTATTTCTTTTCCACAATTTGTACAAAACATGTGTTGTTCCTCCTTTATTTTTTTGACTTTTTGTCGGATTTTGTTTTTTGCTTGATTTTAATGTAACATATATTTTATTTTTGTGCAATTGTTTTGTGGAATTTTTTATTCTATATTTTTTCCAATTTTATATGCTAATTCAAATGCTAAAAATGGCACTCGTGTTTTCTTTTCAAAATTAACTAATGGACTAAGACTTCTTTTATCCCACTCTACAGCATCTAGATTATCTCCTGCATAATAAAATGTAAAGTAATCTAATTTTTTATACTCACAAACTGCGGCGATACATGCCCCTTCCATTTCAACACAAATAGCACCTTTTTCCTGAAACAATTCCATCTTTGACCTTGTTTCTCTATAAAATCCATCTGTTGTCCATGTTGCTCCTTCTACATAATCATATTCGTTTTCACTTAGAACTTCTTTAAATAATTGTATATATTTTTTATTTAATTCAATTGATTCTGAATCTGGTAAATAATGATAACTTATTCCTTCGTCTCTAAATGCTTTGTTTGGAATTATTATTGCACAATCTTCTATATCTTTTTTTAGTACTCCGCAATTTCCGAATATAATAAATGTATCTATACCATTAACAGATAGCTCTTCAATATCTGCTGTTATCCAGGGTCCGCTTACTCCCGCTAAGAATAATGTTATTTTTATGTCTTTATATTTTACTATATAGACTGGACGTTCACAATTTGCACATGTGATTTTTCCTACTTTGTGACATTCGAATTTTTCTACTATGTCGTTTAGTAGATGTATTGAAAATATTCCTATTGCTATGTGTGGTAATTTGAAGTTTACGTCTTTTGTTCCGTCTAGTTTTTTTATACCGTATGGCTTTATTATTCCCTCTTCGGGAGTGTAGATTATCATGTTGTGACCCTCCTTTTTTCTATATTCTATTATCTTCAATATGTGTTTCAGCTTGATTTTGATTATTATTTTGTGTATTTTGAGTATTTTCTGATGGCTCCGTATATGCCATTAATAAGAATATAACCCACATAATTGCAATTATAATAAGCTTTTTCTTTTTATCTAATTTGTTACTTTTTGCTATAAAATATGTTGCTGTAAATGGTAATAAAAATATCCATACTAATATTAGCCATAATGTCTTATTATTTTTCTTTTTTGAGGTATTATTAACATTATTTAAATTATTGTAGTTGCTCTGTACTCGTTTTTGCTCTTGCTGAGCTTTAATTCTTCCTTTTTCAAATTCATAACCTGATTTTTCCATGTCGTCGTATTTTATATGTTGGACTTCGTCATCTAATTTGTATTTCGTATTGCAATATTGGCAATTTATATATTGGGCATTTTCTTCAACTTTTAGTAGTGCACCGCAATTTTTACATTTCATTTCTAGTAATTTCATGTGATATTACTCCTTTTTTGAAATTTCTTTTGTTCTTTTTTATTTGATCTGATGTAATATTTATTGTAAATAATCTGTTAAATTTTGAATTTATTCGTATTATACTATTTTTTACTTAAATTTTCTAGTGTTATACAAAGAAAGTACCTTTAATTTAAAGTTTCAAAAATGGTAACGTGTCTCTATTATTTATTTTCTTAATATGAACTTATTATTTAATTATCGCTATACTTGTGTTATTATTTTTTCTTATCATCAAAGACGTTTTATGTGATGCTGGATGATGTGTTTCTAGAATGTATAAATATGATAGTCTACTTGGATTTACCATTTTAATAACTAAAAAAAATATATTTTTGAAGTTATTTTTTATGCTTCATTATATATTTTTTTAATCGAACTTTACTATTATATAAAAGAGCCACAAATTCTTGCGATTCTAAGTGTTTTTTTGGGTTACAGTTGTAAAACTTGAGCTTGTGACCTTCGGGTTGCAAGGGTTACATAACATATTTTATTGAGTGTATTGAATTGTGTCGTATGTTAGTGAAATACAGACTTTTGTGTTTTTTTGTTTAGTGAACAATTTTGTTAAAATTGGGGGTTTTTGAAAAATTGATCCCCAATTTTTCCCCAATTTTTTGCTAGCATATTTAGAAAAATTTATTTATATTTTAGGAGGAATTTTTTATGAAATTTAATAAAGATAAAATACAAGATTTAATGAATGAGTGGATAATTTTTAGAGATGAGGAACTTTGTAAATTGACTAAAGAGGATTTACAACATTCTTTAAACTTTGATGATTTTTCTAATTTGGTTTTGAAAAATGTTTCTAAGAAGAGCGAGAAATTTATGTTAAAACAATTGGACAAGTTTTATAATAATATTATGGATTTTACTGGTCATTACAACGATAAATATTATAGAGCTGGTTTTGCTGATTGCTTAAATTTAGTTATTATGAGTCTTAGGGGTAATGGAATTGAAACTAGGTAAATATGGTGTTTGGGCTAAAAAGTATTTGGAATAATATAAACCTTTTAAGCTTTCTCGTTTGGTGATGGATGGTTCTGTTATGGATTATTTGTTGGCGTTTGAAAATCATTTAAAAGGTTATGCTAATTTGGTTGAGATTGAACTTAAAGAAAAGTATTCTGCTCCTTCTGAAAAAGAGAGTTTTGTTGAACAAGTTAAGTATATTAATATGATTCAGGAAATGGTTGATGAGTTTGTAAAAGAGGAAATTAAGTTGGTATAGAAAAAGCCCTATTGGGCTTTTTCTTCTGATATTTTTTTCACAATTGTGTCTATCATCTCTTTAATCATATCTAATATCGGTTGAGCAAATTTATTGCTTTTCATTTCTTCTTCTGTCATTTCATTTTCAATTACAATATCATCATCTTCGGAATATTCTTTAAAGATATTCTCATAAAATTGATTTCCGTTAAATTCTAAAGTATCATTTGATATAATAAATTTATCTACATTATTTAACTTTAGTTTATATGTTTTATCATCAAAATAATATCTATATATTTTTTTCATATCTTTTCCACCTTTCATTTATAGTATCAATGCCTCCATCAATATTTTCAGATATAATATTTAACATATCTATGCAATCATCTTTATACTCAAGTGCTCCATAATTTATTTTTATTTTTCCATCTTTCTTCTCAATAAAAATTACATTATCAACATCTAGATTTACTATAAATTGTGGATTATGCGTTATAATAATTATTTGTCTATGATTGCTCATTTCTTTAAAATCTTCTAATAAAAAATTTTTTATAGATGTTTGTGACACATCATCTTCTGGCTGATCAATAATATATATTCCTTCGTCCTTATCTTGATAAGATAATATTTCAAAATATATTTTTGAGTTAAAACCTGAAGACATTTCTTTTGTTTTGTCTTCTTCATCTTTATTAATTATAGTGTTTTTTATTTCAAAATCTTCATTAATATTAGTTTCAATTAATTTTTTATAATATTCTATCTTATCTTCGCTTTCTTTTGGATCATCTGGTAGCATATCTTCTAAATTATCACTATCTATTTTTTCTATGTCTAAATTTTTATATTTTTTCTTAAAAGGTTGTCTTATTTTTTCAATAATATACTCATTTGATATTTTTGATACACTAGATTTTGCAACAAATTTATAATTGCCTATTGTATTGGTACTTATATCTAACTCCTTTGTTTCTAATTTAGGTTCATATTTTTCTATATTTTTTTGAACACTAAGTATTTTACATACATTCTCAATTAATCTATTTTTTGCATTTTTATATATTTCAAATTTTTTATCTTCATCCGTTTTTATTTTTTCTATTCTATCTTCTGTTTCTCTAATAACGTCATTAATTACATTTATTTTAACTATTTCTCTTTCTACTATTTTTTTATAATTACTATATTTCTTATTTAAGTTCTCTAATTCTAATTTAAATTCATTTAATTTGGTAACATCTTCTTTATCTAATACTTTTATATCTTGTAAAATTAGATTTATTTTATTTAATATAAAATTATAATTATCTAACAAATCTTTATATTCCTGTAATTTCAGGCTCAAATCTATATCCACATTATTAAATGTTACAGAGTTACTTTTTTCTTTTCTTAAATATATTTTAAAACTATTAATATTATTTATATAAGTTTTAAATTCTTTTTTCATTTTTAAATAATTTATAAAATTAGAAATTTCCTGTAAAACTAATTGTTTTTCAAATACTATATTAGGTGGCACTGGAAAATATTTATTTAAAAAATCTGTACCAGTTAATTTTTTCTGTTCAAATTTTTCTCTTATTCCTCCCTGTCTATCAAATTCATAAATCATTTTTTTATCAATTTTTGTTTTTATATTAATTCCATTTGTATTTAAATATTCTTCATAATTTTTTTTCATTTTAGTCTTATTACTCAAATAAGAATATCCTGTTATTTTATGTATTAACAACGATTTACCTATGGAATTATCTCCTATTATTACATTAATTCCCTTTGATAATTCAATTTTTTTATTGACATCATTTATTTCAATCTCCATATCGTCTAGTAGTTTATTAGAAGCAGTAAAGAAACTATTAATATATTTAATTCTTCTGTAATCAGTCATTGCCATACTTACTCCTCTAAATGTTGGCAAACATTTCAAATATGTAAACTTAAAATCATCATCCTCCGGATAGTTGGTCCAATCATGGCAATCACTTCCAGTAATAAACCTTATATCATTTTTTTTGAATTTTTCTTTGTTTTTTTCTAAATAATGTTTATTAAATATTTCATTTTTACTACTTTTAAACTCAAATGAATCAAAATAATCCACAAATACTAATTTTTCTAGCTTTTCTTCACCTAAAGATAATACATCATGCTTTTTAGGTTTACTTGTAGAAGATAAAGTCCCTTTTTGATGTGCTATCATTATATTACTCAAATTAATTTTCTTCATTATTTCTAAAAATTTCTTCTCAGTATATGCATTTTTTTCTATATCATCATATTGTGGTTTATCACTACCTCCAAATAATACTTTTTGTATGCTTTTTACTTTATCTTCATTAGAGTCATCAAAAACAACAATTATATGTATTACTTTATCTTCAAATACAACAGAAAATTCAACTCCTGGTAATACTTTTTTTATACTTCCTTTTCCCTCTTCTTCTTTTAATCTTTTATATATATCATATTCAAAATTATCATGATCAGTTATAGAACACATATTTATATTATATTCGTTTAATTTTCCAATTAATATTTCTATATTATCAATTGTTAAATCTTTTACCTTTGCATGATCTTTAAATTTAGATCCTACTGAATGAATATGAAAATCTACCTTTATTGCCTCTTTTACAATCTTCTCACTCATATATTTTACTCCTTATCTTTTTGCTTGTTAAATGCATCTTTTAATGCTTTATCTAGTTGTGATTGAACTGATTCCTTATTAAATATATTACCAAAAATTTCACTAGTAACTGCATTCATTGCTTCGTTTTCTGATATAGTTGTTGTTTTCCTTATCTCATTTTCACTTTGTAATTTCATAATCTCTAATTTATATTTATGTTCTTTTTCTTTTAGCTCTAACTCTAATTTTTGTTTTTCTTTCATGGATTCAATATCTATTTTATGTTGATTAATTAATCTTTCTGTTTCAGCCTTGTTTTGAATTTTTAAAATTTCAATATCCTTCTTATTTCCATTTCTAGCCACTAAATATGTTATCACACCACTTATTAATGCTGTAATTACTGAAAAAATATATTCTTCCATTTTTATCACCTCTTTATTATTATACTTTAATTTAATCAAAAAATTTGTCGAATTTTGTAACTTATTATCAAAATTTATCAATATAAAAAGCAAAATAATTCTGTAATATATAATTACTATTATCTTGCTTTTCATCAGTATATTTAATTATTTTTATTTATAATAAAACTCTTCATTGTTTCTTCATAATTGTCTGTTAATTGGTAGCAATAAACTTCTTCAAAATTACTTTCTTTCAAATATGTATATCCTTCTGTTGTTAGAAATATATATTTTTTCATATTTTAATCTCCTAAGACTTAAACACATATTCTCTATGGTATTTTAAATATGTTTTTCTTTTTTCGTCTAGAGGTAATTTAGATACTACTAAGCCTGTATATATACCTAATCTTTTTTGATTCATTGGAGAAAGCCAAGGAGAAACTATCACTTTTTTATCATCATCAAATGTTATAAAGCCTCTATCAAATAATTTGTCATATGTAGGTGTAAGCATAAAACCGTTTTTAGGATCAATCTTTTCTTCGTTATTAGCTTTCGCCCATGGCTTAATATGTGAAGCTATTAACAATCTCTCATCATTTACTAAAGTAAATGGACAGTATGGACATTCTTCTAACAAATCTTCTCTATATTTACCTTGTCCTATTCTAGCTCTGATAATTGTATCTTTCTTTTTTCGTGATATTTTTTCATCTTTTTCTATAGTTTCTTCTTGTGCTTTTTCTTCTGGCATTTGGTATCCTACAATATCAGATTTATAATCAATAAATATTTTAAAATAATATACTACATTATCCTTATCATCTTTTAGCTTTAATACTGATAAATATGATATATTTGGTAATGCTATAGTTCTCATAATTGTCCAATATTCTGACTCAGCATTCACATAAACTCTCGGTGGAGCAACATCAACTCTATATAATTGAAATTTAAGAATTTCATCACTAATTTCTTCTATTTTGCTATAATATTTATCAAATCTTTCCTGCATATCACAAGATCTTATATAATCTTGTTGTGGATTATAATATTCTTGTTTTGAATCTTCTAAAAATAATTTAAAATCTTTTTTACAGAAAAAACAATTTATTTTAAAATCTCCAAAAAAATTAAATAGTCTTTCTCCTTCATTTCCAACATATAATTTTGCTTCGCCATGACCTGCACCAATTTTATTTTCTCTAATAAATGAATCTGCTAATGTAATATATTCTAATGTATCAATTATTTCATAATTCTTTCCATTTATTTTCATACTAATTTTCCCCCTCGCTAAAATCATAGCTTTCTAGAATTTTTGTCATTATTGCTATAAGTACATCTACTACAATTGAATTTCCTGCTTGTTGATACATAGCAGTGTCAGAAACTACAATTTTAAAACTATCACAAAATCCCATCAGTCTCAAACATTCTCTTGGTGTTAATTTTCTTATTCTTCCCTCTGTTGTTACATAATTATCTACTCCTGCTCTGTGCATTTTATGCATAGTGGTTAGTAATGGTCTAGCAATTTCTAAATCTATTTCAGGTTTTGAATAGAATCCTTTTGTTCCACTTGATAATACATATTTTTTAACTTTTTCTGATAAAAAGTATTTTTCTAAATCCTGCATCGTTTTTTCCATATCTTTATTTTCTTCAACAAACACAAAATCTCCATGCCAATTAAATTGCTGATTTTTCTTTTGACATAATGAAACCTCTCCATCTATTTGAGTATATCTTTTGTTTAGATTCTTCTCATCCATTACAAAATCCACACCTTTTTTAGGCAAGTAATATTTCCCTGACACATTATCTATTAGAAAATCTTGTAACTTTTTATCAAGTTTTACTGGGTTTGGAAATTTAAATTCTTTATTTAATTTTAAATCGTTTCTAAATCCAACAACAAAAATTCTTTCTCTATTTTGAGGTATTCCAAAATTCTTTGCATTTAATACAGCTTGTTTCCATGTATAATCTAAATCTGTAAATACTTTTTTCATTACTTCCCATGTACGGCCTTCATCATTGCTTAAAACAGCCTTTACATTTTCATATATAAAAACTTTAGGTCTTATTTCTGAAACTAATCTAGCATATTCATAAAACAAAGTACCTCTTGTATCTTCTAATCCTCTTTGTTTTCCAACTAAACTAAAAGATTGACATGGACTACCACCCACAAATAAATCAACTTTGTCTTTATATTGTTTTCCATCTAAAAAAGAAACATTCCAATGAAAGTTCTCTTCATCAATATCATAATTTGCCATATAACTCTTTTTAACTTTATTTTGTTCTTTCTTTCCAGCATATAAATTATCTACATATTTCTTTTTTTCTGCATAATCTAATTTATCTAATTCATTATGTATCTTTAAAGTATTTATTCTTTCATGTAACATACCTAAATATTCGCAAACTTCTTTTACATCTTTTTGTATTTTCTTAAAATTATTTTTCTCAGATATTTCATTAACAAAATCTATCTCTTCTATAACAGCAATCCAGTCTAATTCATCACTAGATTTTATCTTAGATTCATCTATTTGTTTTAAATTATTATCTTTTGAAAAATCATTTAAAATTTTTAAAGAAACCTTTATTTTTTCAAAACTATTATTTTCACTATTTTTTTCTGATTTTTTAATTGTTTTTAACATAGTTTCATATTCTTTTCTTTTTGAACTTTTAGTATTTTTATTTAATGATTTTTCTAAAATTTTTAACAATTTATCATTTAATTCATTTAATTGTATTTCTTTTATTGTTTTTGTTACTTTTTTAAATTTATTTTCACATTTTTTTAATTGTTTACTAAATTCATCTTCTTTTTCTATGTTATTTTTAACAATTTCTTTTAAACTTTTTATTTCCTCTTGTATATCATTTATATTATCATCTATTTTTTTTGAAAGAATATCTACATCTCCATTATCACAAGCAAAAACAATTTCATGTTCTAATCCCATTCTGTCTAATGCATGTTCTATAGCTCCTATTCCACTAAAAACTGTAGCTAGTCTAATCATTTTTTTCCTCTTTTCTATTTATGTATTTATAAAAATTCTATTATATTTTATATCATAAATTTAATATTTTAACAATAAATTAGATAAATTTTGT
>ERZ773116.194-NODE-194-length-68074-cov-10.554889_pt1 | contig 68074 bp, 76 predicted proteins | sample MGYA00580563_ERZ773116 | MGnify/ENA primary metagenome ERZ773116 (study PRJEB29015, sample SAMEA2737864) | human gut metagenome | biome: human gut; feature: human-associated habitat; material: faeces | place: China | collected 2012 ... | reverse complement strand
CGATTGATACAAATATCAATCAATTTATTAAAGTATATCATAATTTTAATAAATTACAATAAATATTTTATAATTTTATAATTTTTTATAAATTTAACAAAAGAAAACTCTCACCAATAGGTAAGAGAAAGATATATCTTTTTTATTTAGACAATTAGCCCACATTCACAATGTAAACACTGTTGCGAGTAGTTACCTGGTAAATGTTGTTTCCAATATTGTTGATTCCTTTGACGTTGCTTGTAGACCAAGCAATAAGCTTAGGCTGACCATTGATAAACTCTATCTTGTAGCAAGAGTATCTTTCCCCAATCACAGGAACTTCATGAGCAATAGCCATATAAACATTATTATTGGAAGAGACTTCATCAAACCATGCGGAATTGAATTCTCCATCGACACCCTTAAGGGTATAATCAGTCTGCCAGCCACGATCTCTTGAAAGAACAACCTCATATTCCTTATCTACAACCAAATTGGTAGGGTCGGAACAACCATAATAACTCTGTGTGCCACCATTGTATCGAACTTTTATTGCCATAATTTTTCCTCCTTGCGTAATAACGCGTTCTTTGTTGTTGGTTTTCTACTGATGAAACGGAGTATAAACTGTTCATCACTTATAGTTATATCATATTTTACATAATATTGCAAATTATCAATGCTCTGAATAGTGTAAAATGCAAGAATTTGACAAAATTAACATAATGTAGTATGATAATGGTATGGACGGGAAAGTCTCGTTCGGTAAATACTTACGACAGCCGGTGTACCGGCAAGGAGGATTATATGAATACAACTATCACATGCGTAAAAAATCTGAAGCCTTGGGAACGGAAGGTCCTGCAGATAATCTCTGGTGAACGCGACGCTCACTATGACTGGGAGTATGAGATGTGGGATGAAGAAGTTTTTGATTGGCAGCTGGAGGAAATCAATGAGCTTAATCAGATGCTCTCCAGCGACATGAATGTCTCTGAAAACCGCAACAACCTCTTCTCCTATCTGTTTGAATGTCGATACACCACCGATTTGCTTCGCATTCTTGAACCGCGATTCGAATCTAGAGGTTTCTTTAACATTGAGGCTTTTGCAATTGAGTATCCTTTTCTGTATGGTCCAGATGAAGTTTCAAAATGTACACACACAGGACTCTATACAGATTTGGAATTTCTCATTATCCATTTTGCGGATATCGCTGAAGCGCAAAGTTTTGACGTTGCATTTTGCCTGCTCATGGAAAATTTTGGACCAGATGAAGCAATTTCAAACAAGCCTTATGAAATGTTGGCACTGTTGAAGAAGTGGATTGATGACGTAGTCTACTATGGTTATTGGTTCTTTGACAGCGATGAAAACATGAAGTTCGAATGCAATGTTCCAGAAGAACTCAAGGATGATTACGACAAGATTATCTCTGTGATAAAAGAAAATCTTTAAAATTTAATCCTAAAAAGCATTTGCTTTCTTAGTCATATACTAAGTTTTCAAATAGCCCCAGTCATTTTTGGGGCTATTTCATTTTTTTTATATAACAATATTACTATATTTATGTAAAAGTATGTTATTCAATCCCAATAAAAAAATAGTTTTAAATACTTTTACGAGAAAATTATCTCATCATAAACAATCTCCTCAGCAGAAAGTTTATAATTATTCATTAAACCGACCCACAATAGTTGATTTGTTTCTTTTAACTGCTCATTTGTATTATCTTGGTCAGCCATTGCCTCAACAATGCTATTAATTCTTTCAGTTGCTATTTTATCTATTTCAGCAAGATGTTTGTCAATGGGGACGGTTCTTTTTGACAATATTTTAATTTAGAAAAATCAAGTATACTTAAATGTGTAAACAAAATGGCACAGACTATGAAGCAATGTTAAAAAATGGATTTATTACTAACTAGGTAGATAGAAATTTCAAATTAATGTTTAGCTATAGCTAAAATGAAAAAAAGAAGTCGTATGACTTCTTTTTATAAAAATTGGTGCGGATGAAGGGACTTGAACCCCCACGTCGTTGACACTGGTTCCTAAGACCAGCGCGTCTGCCAATTCCGCCACATCCGCATATGTTTTTGGAAACTTCTTAAATATTAGCACAAATTACTGTCCTTTGTCAATAGTTTTTTTCTACTTTTTAAAAATAAAATCAGCAATAGACGAATAAGCTCATATATGATATAATTATTCCACAATTAAATAATAGGAGGAAATTTATGAACATAGGAATAGATATAGATGGTGTAATATTAGATAGTGAAAAAGTATTTAGAACAGTAGCTGATTTGTACAACACAATAGAACTAAATGACAGAGCAATAAGAGCATATGATGAACCACGAGTTCAAGAAAAATACAATTGGACTGATGAAGAGATACAAGAATTTGCTGATAAATATTTTATAGAATGTTCAAAAATTTCAAATTTCATGCCATGTGTAAAAGAAGTATTAAATATGTTAAAACAAGAAGGACATAACCTAATAATAATAACAGCAAGAGGTCGTGACAAAAAAGAAATGAGAGCAATAGCAGAAGAAAAGTTTGAAAAAGAAGGCTTAAAATTTGACAAATATTATTGGGCTCAGAGAGGAAAAGCAGATGTATGTGTAAAAGAAAAAATTGATGTAATGATAGATGACAACTACATGAATTGCTTAGAAATAGCAGAAAAAAATATAAAAACATTATATTTTAGAGATGCAGGAATAAAAGAAATAAAAAATAATCCACACATAACAGAAGTTCACAATTGGGGTGAAATATACAAATATATACATATGTATAATAATGAAATAAATAGCTAAAAATTGCATATGGTGTTAAAAAAAGTAAACAAAAAGATAGGAGAAAATATTATGAGAGAAAAGTATTTTGAAGATCTTGGTTTAGATGATGGACAAGATATATTAAGTAAATTTAAAATAAATATGGATGAGATATTAGAAGAATCAAAAGAGCATGAAGATAAAAAGCAAAAAGATGCTAAAGAAAATGAAAAAAAAGATAATAAATAATAAAGAAGGTGCTTATGATTATGGAAATTCCTATACAAAAAAATAAGGAATATATAGTTGATATAATTGATAATGGATTTGAAGGAGAAGGGATTGCAAAAATAGATAATTTTACAATCTTTATTGATGGTGCAATAAAAGGCGAAAAATGTAAAATATTAATAGTAAAAATAACATCATCACATGCATTTGGAAAATTATTAGAGCTAATAGAGCAATCTCCTGTAAGATGTACTCCAGATTGTGAAACATATAAAAGATGTGGGGGATGCAATTTACGACATATTGATTATGAAGAAACATTAAACATAAAGCAACAAAAAGTCCAAAATTTAATAAACAAAACACTAACTAAAAAAGTAGAAGTAGAAAAAACATTAGGAATGGGAAATCCATATAATTATAGAAATAAAGCTCAATATCCAGTAGGCACAAATAAAAATGGAGAAAAAGTTTTTGGTGTATTTGCTAAAAGAACACATGAAATTATACCAATAAAAGAATGTAAAATTCAAAAAGAAATATCATATGAAATAGCAAACTATATTTTAGACTATATAAAGAAAAATAACATAAGTGTATATAATGAAAAAAAGCAAACCGGACTAGTACGACATATTGTAACAAAAGTAGGGATTCAAACGAATGAAATTATGTGTATTATTGTAATAAACGGCAAAGAGCTACCACATGAACTAGCTCTTGCTAATAATATAATTGATAAATTTCCAATGGTAAAAACAGTTGTAAAAAATATAAACACAAAAAATACAAATGTAATAATGGGTCAAAAAAATGAAGCAATAGTTGGAAGAGGTTATATTACAGATGTATTAGGTGATTATATTTTTAAAATATCGCCAATGTCATTTTATCAAGTTAATCCAATACAAGCAGAGGCTCTTTATAACATTGCAATTGAAAAAGCAAATATTACAAAAGATGATGTGGTATGCGACTTATATTGTGGAATTGGAACAATAGGAATATTTGCATCAAAATTTGCTAAAAAAGTATATGGAATTGAAATAGTAAAACAAGCAATAGAAGATGCACACGGAAATGCAAAATTAAACAATGTAAACAATATTGAATTTATATGCGGAGATGTGGAGCAAGCATTTGATAAACTAATTAAAAAGGAAAAAGTAAAACCATCAGTAGTAATAGTAGACCCTCCAAGAAAAGGATTAGATAATAATACAATTGAAAATATTATGAAATTGAATGTAGAAAGAGTTGTATACATAAGCTGTAATCCAGCAACTATGGTGAGAGATTTGAAAATGATGGAGGAAAAGTACGAGATAATGGAAGTTCAGCCGGTGGATATGTTTCCGTTTACATCACATGTGGAGTGTTGTGCGGTGATGGAGTTGAAAAACAGCCTATAGTAGCTGAATTTACTAGTTTTCAAGATTCAATAGTGTTTCATAAAAGAGATCGATTTGGATTAGAAAAAGTACAAAATTCTGAAATTCATGTTAAGGTTGTTTTAGATATGGAGTACGGAAACATATAAAATTATTTTGAAAAATTGATGTAAGACGTTGGTATGAGCTAGATACAAGAATTATATATCTACGCTCGATACACCATATTATATGTTGGTATGTTGATGAACATATGAATTTATAAAAAATATGATGGAAAAGTTAAAGAGAATCCTATATAAAGTGCCTAATTTTCAGGTGCTTTATTTTTGCTTAACATTGCTTTAAGCCAATGAAAACGGTGGCTTGGAGGTCGCAAATAATTTATAATATGATATAATTTGTCTAAAGTACAAATGTATGTAAAAATGAATATAGAGGATTATGAAAGGGGAAAGACATGCTAAAGGATGAAAAAAATAGTAATTTTGTTAAAAATCAAAATCCATATAATAAATACAAAACAATTATTAATAATGATATTTTAAAATTATATTATCAATTTACACATTTAAAAAATATATATAGACAAGGCTGGTTAACAAGTTTACTTGGAATGAAATATGAAAATAAAGTTGAATCAGTTGCAGATCATAGTTGGTCAGTAACAATGCTAGCAATGTCCATTATAGAAAAATATGATTTAGATTTTGATATAGAAAAATGCATGAAATTAGCAATGATACATGAGCTAGGAGAAATATATGCAGGGGACTTTATACCAAATCAAGTTACAAAAGAAGAAAAGCATAAATTAGAAGAAAGAGCGGTTGATGAATTATTAAATAGCATAGAATTTGATAATGATTTCAAAGAATTATGGCTGGAGTATGAAAATAAGAAATCACCAGAAGCAGATTTTATAAAACAGGTAGATAAATTAGAATGTATTTTACAAGCAGGAAGTTATGGATTAAATTCAAAATATATTAAAGGTGCTGAATCAATAACTCTACCATACTTGAAAGAAATTCTGGAAGATGTGTATAAAATAACTCAAGATAATGAGTTACCATTATGTTTTAGAGAAGATAACGAAAGATAAATTACAATTTATTAGGATATTTAGAATACTTGAAATTACATACAAGACAAATCATAATATTATAAAAAAAATAATTTAAAATATTGAGGAGAGTTGGCATGTGTCTTATTTGTGATAGAATTGAAATGATAAAAAATGGTACTAATAAATATTTTGTAAAAGAGCTAGAAACTGGTTATGTTGTTATTGGAGATTATCAACATTTTAAAGGATACTCATTGTTCCTTTTTAAAGAACATAAAACTGAATTGTTTCAACTCGATTATAAAACTAAAATGAAATTCTTAGAAGAAATGTCTTTAGTTGCAGAAGCAGTTTCAAAAGCCTTTAATTGTGAAAAGATAAATTATGAGTTATTAGGAAATGGAGATTCTCATATGCATTGGCATTTATTTCCAAGGATAACTGGAGATATAGAAAAATATGGCAGAAATGGAAGAGGTCCAGTTTGGTGGTACCCAATGGAAAAAATGTATGATACAAATAATTGTCCTTCAGAGATTGAATGAAAAATATGAAAGAGAAATTGATGGAGAAATTAGAAAGAATTATATAAATTCTTATAATATATCTGTCGGAAATCTTCGTAAATTATTAAATATTTACGAGAATTTCCGGCAACCAAATAGAAAATCCCTCTGTGTTAGAGGGATTTTCAGCGTTTATAAACGAACAAGCCACACTAAAGTGTGCAACATTAAATGTAAATATATTGTAAGTTATATTTTATTAAAAAGCAATAATTTTATAGAAATTTGTTAAAGGTCTTGTATAAAATTTAAATGCATGATACGATACAAATGTTTGCATAAATGAAATGCGAATAATATAAATATGGGAGGTAAACATGGATAAATTAAAGGTATTAGAGTATGAAATAAATACAAAAATTATAAATCAAGAGGATTATGTATCTTTAACAGATATAGCTAAAAAGGTAAATGAAGATGAGCCAAGATTTGTAATACAAAACTGGATGAGAAATAAAGATACCATTGATTACCTAGGATTATGGGAAAGTATATATAATCCAAATTTTAACCGTGTGGGATTCGAGGCGGTTGAAAATGAATCCGGTAGAAACAGGTTTACGATGTCTCCCACAAAATGGATAAATTCAGTAAATTCAATAGGAATGGTTACTAAAGCAGGAAAACATGGTGGTGGAACATATGCTCATTTTGATATAGCAATGGAATTTGCAAGTTGGATAAGTCCAGAATTTAAATTATATATTGTAACAGAATTTAAGAGAATGAAAGAAAAAGAGCAAAGAGGTTTGGGCTGGAATTTGAAAAGAACTTTATCAAAAATAAATTATAATATTCATACTGATGCAATAAAAAATAATTTAATACCAAAAGAAGTAACTCAAAATCAAATTAATATGATATATGCTGATGAAGCCGATATTATAAATGTAGCTCTTTTTGGAATGACTGCAAGAGAATGGAAACAAAAGAATCCAAATAAGCAAGGTAATATTAGAGATTATGCAAATGTAGCAGAATTAGTATGTTTAGTTAATCTTGAAAATCTAAATTCTGTGTATATAAATGAAGGGATAAATTCAAAAGATAGATTGGTGAAATTGAACAATATAGCAATACATCAAATGACATTATTAACAGAAGATAATAGAATAAAAAAAATAGAAAATATTGCAAAAGATAAGAAATTATATTTAGAATAACAAAAAATAAGGAGGAAATATGTCATTATTAAGTTTATACAGTTCAAATGTAAAAAGAAAGAGAGAAGAATTAGCTAGATTAAAAAAAGAAAGGGTAAGATATGTAAATGATATTAGTAACGCAAGTCAAAAAATCACAAGATTATCAAGTCAAATCAGAGGTACTAAGTCTTTATCTACTATAAAGAGTAAAACGAATGAAATTGAAAGAGAAGAAAAAAAGAAAAGTGATGCCGAGAAGAAAGTTGCAGATTATGACAAAAGAATAGCAACTAAAGAAAAGGAATTGTGCAATGAAGAATTAAAACTGCAAAAGGAACAAGATAGAGAAAATAGAAATATAGAAAATACAAGAAATAAGGAAATTGTGAATATAAATAATAAAGTTGAGTATCAAAGATTGAAACAAATAGAGCTAGATAATGAGATAAAAAAATTAAAATCTAGCAAAGAGAAAATAAATATTTTATTTATTGCATCCAATCCAGATATAATTTTTACTGACGAAGAAGGAGTTTTAAGAGAACAACAAAGATTAAGTTTAGATAAAGAAGCACGAGATATTGAAGAATCAATACAAAAAACACCAGACAGAGATTCAATTAGTTTTGTTACAAAGTGGGCGACTAGAACTGAAGATTTATTTCAGTATATTAATGAAGTAAATCCAACTATAATTCATTTTACAGGACATGGAACTGAAGATGGAAAATTAGTTTTTCATGATAAAAATGATAATCCTAAATTTGTTGGAATTGATGCTATTATTCAAATGATCAATGCAATAACTGATGATTTAAGATTAGTAGTATTTAGTAATTGTTTTTCTTCAAGTATTGCAATTCAAGTTTCAGAATATGTAGAAGCAACAATAGGAATGAATACTTCTGTTAGAGAAGATGTAGCAACTTTATTTGCTGCACAACTATACTCATCAATTGGATTCGGTTTTTCTTTGGACAAGTCATTTAAACAAGCAATGGCAAGATTAAGTATAGAAGGGATAGAACAAAAAGATGCAGATATTCCTGAATTATTTGTAAAAGAAGGAATGGATGCAAATGAAATATATCTTGTTAAGAAAAAATAAATGCAACCATAAGAAAAATCTTTAATAAAAATATATTTTATAGCACGAAAATTTTAAAAAATTCGTCCTATAAAAATCTATAGGTCAAAAAAATTGAGATTTTTGACCTATAAAAAACTATAAGTCAAAAATATTTAAGAATTTGACTTATAAATTTCTTGGTTAGAAATCAAATTATAAAAAACGCTAAAGGCAGGATAGTGATGCAGTGTGCATCACGCAAACACATAGAAAGACAAGCTTTCTAGTACTCTTAAAAAATTTAAAAATGCAGAGAAAATGCAGAACGTAGATTATGTGCTGAAATGCTTAATATAACTGTGGTATAGTATAAAAATAGTACAAAAAAACAAAATAAAAATACACCATAAGTATCAATAAATACAATAAGTGTATTAGTAAAAAAGCAATAATTTGGTGAGTAATTTAATTTTTTAGATATTAAAAACTTTAATTGATATATACTATAGCCTGAAACATTAAGAAATAGTAGTGTTGAAGAAGATAAAAAAATTTGACATAAATTGACAGTATGATATAATCCAATAAAAATAGTTTTTGAGAGGAGTGGGTTACATGAAAAGTATACTTATAACAGGTGGTGCATGTGCTGGAAAAACTACATCATTAGAAATGATAAAGAATTATTTGAGTGCAAAAGGATATAAAGTTATAGTAATTGATGAAGTACCAACAAATTTAATAAAAACTGGAATAGCTTATGAAAAAATTGGAAAATTGGAATTTATAGAACTAATTATAAAAACACAAATAAATAATGAAAAAGAGATTTTTGAAAAGTATGATAATGAAAAAAATACCATTGTAATATTTGATGGTTCGCCATTAGATAGTTTAAAGTTTATAACGGAGAATGAATTAGAAAATATACTAAAAAAACATGGTATGAGCATAGATAAAATTGTAACAAAATATGATGCTATTATTTTTTTACAAACAATAGCTAAAAAATATCCTGAATTATATTCAAATGATAATAATATTGCAAGATTACCAGACATTAATCTTGCAATAGAAAGAAATGATAGATTAGAAAAATATTATAATAAATATAGAAAAATAAGTGTTATAGAAAGCGAAAATGATATAAATATAAAAAATAACAACATAAAAAAAGCAATAGAAACATTATAAAAAGGCAATTAGATTATTTGAAACTAGAACATTAAGTATTAAAATTTCAAAATTGTTTCAAAAATCATTCATTGACTATATAAAAATAAGGTAGTATCATTTTAATATGAAAAATTGAAAGCAGAGAAATTTGAGTTAGAGAAATCTAGCTCTTTTTCTTTGCTTTTTTGTTTTTTAAATATTTAATTTTATGGAGGTAAAGTATTATGTATATTGATAAGACAAACGAAGTAATGATGAATTATTACAAAAAACAGGAGATTTTAAAAGCTAAGCAAAGACTGGATCAAGAAAGGATGCCAATTGTTCAAGTCTTGCAACTAGCAGATAAGGAATTTATAACAATAGACGAATTACTAGAGGCTTTATACATTGATAAAGAAGAAGTATTTGAAGAAATTCTTAATACACAAAGTGTATCAGAAAATACAACAGATGTATCTGCAAATACAGCAAATGTATCCGGTGATACACCTATGGAAATTGCTAAAACTTATAAAGAATATTATGAGAAATATAATCACGACAGAAAACAAATTTGCAAAGATAAGAAGATTGCTAACGGAACTTTCCAAAAATATTTGAGATTGAATTATTTAATTCCAGAATTACAAGAAATGGTAAATAATAAAAAGTTGTCAGTAGTGTCGGCAGAGCAAATTAGCTTTCTAGATAAGCATAATCAAGAAAATATATGTTACTTAATGGAACATTTTAGGTATGAAATAACAGAAAGTGTTGCTAAAAAGATAAAGCAAAATTATTTATTTTGTAAAAAGAATAATGGAATGTTTTTCTTAAATGAATCAGTAATTAAAAAATATAAAAAAGAAAAAAACATTATAGTTTCATTCACACAAGATGAAATTGAAAAATACTTTAATGGAATACCAAAACATAGTTTAAAGGAATACATTATAAGTATTGCTAAAAATATACATGATGTATAAGGCTACATACTATGGATATTCAAAAAGAACAAAAGATAAATGCTGATTTATTTAAAGAAAAAATAGATACCAACTTATTATACGGAAGTATTGAAATAACACTTTTAAACAAATTATTCAAAAACAAACTAATAAACGAGAAAATTTACAAACAAGCGAAAGAGAACATTATAAAGGAATATAAACTAGACAAAATAGAAATTTGATTTTATAAGGACAAAAGTGTATAATCCAAACAGGGTTCTCTCTAATAGAATGGAGGATTAATGGAAGTTCAAGTTATAGAGAAAATTCAAGGAAGAATAGATAGAGCTACAGGGTTAAAAATAAATACAAGATTAAGAGTAGCTGCATATGCAAGAGTAAGTACAGATTCAGAGGACCAGTTAAATAGTTTTGAATCACAAGTAAAATACTACAATGAAAAAATTAATAAAAATAATGAGTGGTTATTTGTAGAAGTTTATGCATATGAATCAATTTCAGGAACACAAGATTATAAACGTAGTAATTTTATGAGAATGATACAAGACAGCTTAAATGGTAAAATTGATTTAATATTAACAAAGTCAATTTCAAGATTTGCACGAAATACTTTAGATACTCTAAAATATGTAAGAATGTTAAAAGAGAAAAATGTAGCAATTCTATTTGAAGAAGAAAATATTAATACTCTAGAAATGGCAGGAGAATTACTATTAACTATATTAAGTTCAGTTGCACAGCAAGAAAGTGAAACAATATCATCACATGTAAAACTAGGACTAAAAATGAAACAACAACGAGGAGAGCTAATTGGATATAATGGCTGTTTGGGTTATACTTATGATAAGGAAAGTAAAAGTATATCTGTAAATGAGGAAGAAGCGGAAATAGTTAAATACATTTTCAACAGATATGCACAAGGTGTTGGTTCAAGTATTATAGCCAAATAACTAACAAACATGAAATATCAAACACCAAAAGGCTTAAATGTTTGGAGTGATTCAACAGTTAGAAGAATACTAAAAAATGAAAAGTATAAAGGTGATGTATTACAAGGTAAAACGTACACAACAGACCCTATAACTCATAAACGAGTTGTAAATATGGGAGAAGAAAATATGTATTACATAAAAGAACATCATCAAGCAATAATTGAGCCAGAGCTATTTGATAAAGTTCAACAGATACTAGAAAAAAGAGCTGGTTCAAGAGAAAAAGGAAAACGAAAAGGTAATTATAGTAGAAAATATCCATTTAGTAGCAGAATTTATTGTGGATTTTGTGGAACAGTTTTAACAAGAAGAAATTGGAATTCTGGAACCAAAAATGCAGCACCAGTTTGGCACTGTATGAAATTTGTTAAAAGAGGAAAAACAGAATGTCCAAAATGTAAAGCGATTAAAGAAACAATAATTGAAAATTGTTTTGTAGAGGCTTATAAAATTTTGTGTAGTGATAAAGGCGATATTGTAGAGAAGTTTATTAACAGAATAAACAACATAATAACTGAAAATTCATCAGATAAGTTAATAGAAAATATTGATGTAGAAAAGCAAAAGTTGAATTCAAAAATGAATAAACTAATTGATTTAAGCCTAGATAACGCCATAGATAGAGATACATTTTTAGAGAGAAAAGAAAAGCTACAAGCCCAAATTGAACAATTAAATATGAAACAAGAAAAGTTAATGTTAGATGAAAGAAATAACACTAACAGAAAACTTAGTTTAAATAAAATAAGGAAATTTCTTGAAACTGGAGATATTGTGGCAGAATTTGATAAAGATGCTTTTGAAATTTTAATAAAACAAGTCATTGTTGGTGGATATGATGGAAATGAAAATGCTGATCCACATGCAATAACATTTGTATTAAAAAACGATAATATTATCAATTATAAAGAATATCTACAGACAAGCTACAATGTAGGTAAACTAAATCTACAGGAAAGCAACCACACATGTGGAGTGTTGTGTAGTGATGACATTAAAAGACAACCTATAATGGTGAAATTCATAAAGAGTGGAAAGCGCGTTTTGAAGGTAAAATTAAATAATATAGCAATACATCAAATGACAGTATTAACAGAAGATAACAGAATAAAAAAAATGGAAAATATTGTAGATGATAAAAAATTATATTTAGGACAATAAGAAATAAGGAGGTTATTATATGGATATAAAATTTGAAGTTGATGGATATAAGTTTAATGTAAGAAGTTCTTGCATTATTAAAAATAAAACACATAGCAAAGTTCTTTTAACTAATATGAGAGCCATAACTGACCATGAGGCTTTTTTGTTGCCAGGTGGAAGACTTGAATTATTAGAAAATTCAGATGAAGCAATAAAAAGAGAAATAGAAGAAGAATTGAAATTAAAACTTGATTTTAAGTTAATATCAATAGAAGAAAATATTTCAAAAGCAAATAAATTCCAAATGCTTGAATTTGTATATTATGCAGAAATTGATAGCTTTGAAAGTATAGAGTTACCAAATGATGGTTGGGATAAATTTAAAATTGTCGAAATAAAAGATATTGATAATATCGATATTAGACCAAAAACAATTAATAATTTAATTAAGTGTGATGAATATTCTAGTATATCACACAATGTAAATTATGATTGGGCTTAATAATAAAAAAGACTTTTTGTGAGGTAAAATTAAAACAATAGTTACATTAAAAAAATTATGTTAAGTTTGACAAATAATATGCTACAATTAAAAACATATTTAAGAGTTTATCTAGGAAATAACATTCCGAGCGATAAAGGACAATTATAAATAGGTTAGTTGTTTACACGAAGTGAGATATAAAGTCTTGCAAGGGAGTCTTAAAAGATTATTTTGTGTGGCTTATTTTTATTTAAAGGAGTGATTAAAGTGCAGGATATTATAATTAGAAATGCAACTATTGAAGATGTTGAGAGAATTGCAGACATTAAAATTGAAGGTTGGCAAACGGCATATAGAGGGATTATAGATGATGATTTTCTTGATAATATGGATAGAGAAAAAGAAATTGAGAAGAGAAGGAATAATATAGATAATGGTGTAAATATTATAGTAGCTGAACTAAATAAGAATGTTGTCGGATTTTGTTTATATAGAAATTATAATAAAAACACAGGAAAATATCCAGAGGCAGATTGTGAAATTTCTTCTCTATATATAACAAGTAAATTAAAAAGAAATGGAATTGGAACAAAACTTATGAAATATGTTATAGAGCTATTAAGAAAAGAAGGAAAAAAACAAATTATATTAGGTTGTTTAAAGGAAAACTATCTATCAAGAGCATTTTATGAAAAAATGGGTGGCAAGGTTATAAATTATGATGAAATTGAATTTGGAAATAAAAACTATGGATTAGCAATTTATGAATATGATATTTCCAATCTAAAGGAATATTAATTAATTTTAGTTGTAGCAAAGTAAAAAAGAAAATATTATAAAGTGGAGATAAAGTATGATAATAGATAGTTTTGATAATAAATCAGAAGCAAAAATTAATCCAAAGTTTAATGAAAACATGTGTAAGTTAGATATATGTATTTTAACATTTTAAATGTTATTGAAGAATATATTTTAAATAATTATAAATGTGAAAAAATTGGTGTTATAAAGGATACTGCAGATACTAGAATTATATATAAAATAGATTATAAAGGCAAAAAAATAGGATTCTTTAAAATAATGGTATATGGAGGTATAAGATGAATTATTGTCTTTTGTGCGAAAATTTTTTTGAAGAATATGAAAATACAAATGACATCGAAAAATCAATAAGAAATTATATTAACAATAGTTATAATCTTTTAAACGATATATACTTTTTTCAAAAGAAAATAGAAAAAAGTAAAATGGAAGATATAATAAAAGATAGTGAATATAAAAATATATTGCTAAATACAATTTCAAATTTAAAAGGTATTAATTTGATAGAACTTTTGGATGATATAATAGATGAATTAGGACAAATACTAGATTATAAGAAGATTAATAAGAAAGTATATGTAATTATAGGACTAGATACTACTACAATATATTCTACAAAATATCAAAATGAAGATGTTACGGTTATATTACTAGAATCAACTTTAGGATTAGAAGAAAACATAAAAATGCTATTTGCTCATGAGTACACACATTGGATTAGAGAAAAAGAAATAAAATATGATATATTTGAAATGTGTATTGGAGAAAGATTTATTACTGAAGGGATAGCATGTAGTTTTTCAGAAGAAATAGTACCCAATAAACAAACGAGCTATTATACAATTGTTCCTAATACTACAGTTGAATGGGTAGAAAATAATATAGAAACTATAGAGAAAGTTGTTGAAACGGAATTAGCTAAAAATAATATGATGTATGATTTTTTCTATATGTTTGCAAAAACGAGGATACCTAATATGCCAGTAAGAACAGGATATGTTTATGGATATTTAAAAGTAAAAGAGTATATGAGAAAGAATAATTTGAAAATAAAAGATATTGTAAAATTAGATTGGAGAGAAGTTTTTTATGGATAAACCTATAAGAAAGGCAGTAAAATGCTATTAAGATTTTCAAGTTTTATATATTGATAATGTTGATTCAATAATTTATAATGAAGATAGTGAAAAAGATTTTAACGATTTAAGTGATAAAACAAGGGGGGGGAGTAGTTATGAACCAAAATATAACAATCGAAACAGAAAGATTAATATTAAGACAATGGAATATGACCGATATAAACGACATGGTAGAAGGTCTAAACAATATAAATGTTACAAAATGGTTAGCAGGAGCTCCATTTCCATATACCGCTGAAGATGCAAAATATTTTATACAGAATACAATAGATAAAGATTTATATAATTTTGCAATAATCTTAAAAAGTGAAAATAAAGCCATAGGTGGAACTCAATTAACAGACATAAGTATGGCAAATGGTGTTGCCGGTGGTGGAATTTGGATAAATGAAAAATATCAAGGATTCGGATATGGAACAGAGGCATTTGGAGCAAGAATAAAATATGCTTTTGAAGTATTAGGATTAAGAAGGCTAGAAAATGGATATTTTAAAGAAAATGAAAAATCACACAAAATGCAATTAAAATTTGGTTATAAAGATGAAGGAATAAAAAGACAAAGATTCATATCAAAAGCAACAGGTAAAGTTGAAGACGAATATATAACAGGATTATTAAAAGAAGAATGGAAAAAGACAATAGAAAAATAAAATAAATAGTTGGAGGAATTTAATTATATGGATAATAAAGATTTAGAAAACGAAATAGCAAAAATAAAAGAAAGAAATAAAAGAGTAGAATTAGACAAAGCATGGGAAACAAGCTGGACTAGAAAGATATGTATTTGTATATTAACATATATAGTTGTGGTTATATATTCTCATTTAATAAATAAAAACAATAATATATGGTTAAGTTCATTAGTTCCAGTAATAGGATTTACATTATCAACAGTTTCTATAAATTTAGTAAGAACTGTTTGGGAGAAGAATAGAAAATAGTATTACAAAGCAGTTATTAATATAAAATAATAACTGCTTTAATTGTGGGGTTTAAATAGTATAAACATGAAAAATTGCTTTCTTTTTTTACTTTTTAATGATAAAATATGGGCAATTAATTAAGAAATAGAAATGTAAATGACTGAACAGATTAAGGAATAATGAATTAAATAATAAGGAGGCATAATATGGAAACAACACTATGTCTATTAAAAAAAGATAATTCAATTTTGTTAGCAATGAAAAAAAGAGGTTTTGGCTCTGGAAAATACAATGGTATTGGAGGAAAAATAGAAAAGGGAGAAACACCAGACGAAGCAATGATTCGTGAGACCAAAGAAGAAATAAAAGTAACTCCAATAAAATACGAAAAGGTTGGAATTATTAATTTCGATGAGTACTACAAAGGCAATAAAGAGCATGTAACACTACATTTATATATGGTATATGAATGGAAAGAAAATCCAAGTGAAAGTGATGAAATGAATCCAAAGTGGTTTGATATAAAAAAATACCATTTAACCAAATGCTACCAGACGATAAATATTGGCTTCCATTAATACTTGATGGGAAAAAAATAAAAGCATACTTTAAATTTGATGAAGAATGGAATTTGTTATCAAAAGAGATAGAGAACGTGCAAATACTACTATAGAAAGATTTTCTTACAGAATTCTTACTTTTTATAAGAATAAAATTAATATATAGAAAGAAGTAAAACACATGGAAAAAATAATAATTAGAAATGTTAAATTTGAAGATTTAAAATCAGTTGCCGATGTTGCAACTAGAGGCTGGCAAACTGCATACAGAGGAATTGTAGATGATGACTATTTAAATAATTTAAGTATTGAAGAAAATTATCAAAAGAGAATTAAAGATTATAAAGAAGATGGTTTTATTATTGCAGAAAAAGATAATGAAGTTGTTGGGTTCTGTAGATATAGAATTGGTAATTACTATAAAAACGAATATCCAGAAGTTGATTGCGAATTGTGTGCCTTATATGTAAAACCAGAAGAAAAAAGAAATGGAATAGGTAAAGCTCTTGTAGAATATGTAAAAAATGAATTTAGAAAAAATAATCTTAATAAAATGATTATCTGGTGTTTTAAAGAAAATTATCCATCTAGAGCATTTTATGAAAAAATGGGTGGAAAATTATGTGGAGAATCTTCATGTATAAGAGGAGATAAGGAATATAAAGAAGTTGGTTTTATATATAATTTGAATAGAAAAAAATAAGATGAAGGAATGGTATTATTTAGATTATTAATATATTAAAGTGAGTGAGATAAATGAAAATAATTTTTTTTAATCTACTTGGTTATTTTTTTGGTGAATTTGTTATTATATATATTGATAAAATCATATTTGAAAAATAGAAATATATTGTATAAAAGGAGGGGAAAATAAATATAATGGAAAATCGATTTTTAAGCCTTGATAACATAGAAGACATACGAAATAATATAGGTTTTCATTTTACATCTAAACAAAACCTTGAGGCAATTTTGAATACAGGATTGCAGGCAAGATTGGGAGCAAATTCAACAGGAGCTTTAGGTAGAGCAGTAATTCCAAAACCATATGTTTCATATGGTTTAGAAGGTGTCTTACAATTATATAATCGTTTTCTAAACTTAGCTGGAGAGATGCCAATATCATGTTTTCAGGGTCAGTCATATGCTCCATTTATTCAAGATAATATTAAGAAAAACGATCCAAATTATATAATGTCAATAGTAGAGAGGTTTGAATTTGTTCGTCAATATATGGAAAATAATGTGTATTTAATGTTTAATTCTCAAACGAGCCAATATGAGCATTCGATATCAGATGAACAATTAGTTGAAATAAATAATACAATTAAAAATATGGTAGATGAAAATGGAGATAGTGTTGTTTCAAAGATAAATGATTTAAATAGGAAAATTAAAAGTTTATATAGAGAAGATCAAGCTAAAAATAAAAACGAGATAGAAGCTAAGGTTAAAGAAAGAAATAAACTAGTAACTGATATATGGGAAAAAAGTAAAAAAATGGTTGATAAAAAAAGAGGACCATTGTTAAATGAAAAAGATGATCCTATTATTGATATTATAGATTTCAACGACGAAAAACTATCGTGGATGAATTATGAGAAAAATCCGCATAATGCTCATACTCGAATTGTGAAAAAAGATGAAAGATGGCAAGGTATTCCAGTTAATCCTGAAAAAATGCATGTATTTTCAAGAGACGGAAATAGACCATCAAATGGTGTGGAATTTTTTCACGACATATATAGTAGAGTACAGGAGTCAGATTTAACTCGACTTCAGACACCGGATACAGTTGACAAAAACTTATTGGGATTATTTTTTGAATATGTAGAATTGGTAGAGCAATACAAAAAAAACGGGTTATTGATTGAAAGACCGGCTAGTGATCAAATAAGGGATGGAAAAAAAGTTAGAATAGATGGTAGTTTAGTTGTTGATTTATCAAATATACAACAATATCCTGGTTTAGAAGACTTTTCACATAATGCGCAAATTTTTTATAAAGAAGAGGAGAAAAATTGTGGAAAAATAATTGAAAAATTGCAAGATGATAGGAAAACAATCGAATCAAAATTGTTAGCACAGGCATGTACTAAAGAAATAGATGTGGCAGTATTGAATGAAGAAGCTGATAAATCTTTTGAACAATTGAGCAAAAACAAAAAGATAATAGAGCTTGAATTGTATAGAAAATATATAAATAAATTATTATTAAAGAAAGAAGGTTCTCATGAAAATATTAATAATAGGAGCAGGTGTGCTTGGCTCAAATTTAGCACACTCACTGAAAAAAAATAATGAAATAACAATTTTAGCAAGAAATAAAACATACGAAAATTTAAAAAATAATGGACTTATTATAAAGCATAAATTAAAAAGAAAAACTGTAGATCATTTTAATATAATAAACAAACTAAGTGATGACGATATTTATGATGTAATATTCGTAGTATCAAGATGCTCATCATTAAATACAATTATACCTATTATTGAAAATAATAATAGTAAAAATATAGTTTTTGTTGGTAATAATTTTACTGCGGAAAAATATATGAATATAAAAAATAAAAATGTATTATTTGCCTTTTTCTCAGCAGCTGGTAAAAAATATGATGGTTATATTGATTCTGTTTGCTTAAATAAAATAACGATAGGAAGAACAGATGGAAAAAGTGATGATGATGAATTTATAAAATCTATATTTGAAAAAACAAAAGTAAAAGTTGAAATAGAAAATAAAATGAATGATTATTTAAAAACACATGGATGTGCAATACTTCCTTTAGTTTTTGCTTGTTATAAAGTGGATGGAAATTTAAAATTATTAAAAAGGGATAAAGAGTATTCACTATTAATAATGGATGCAATAATAGAAGGGTATGATGTACTTAAAAAGTTGGGATATGAAATACTTCCTAAGGGAGAGTATGAAAATTGTACAAATAAAAAGAATTTCTGTGCTTTTATATATAGATTTTTATTTTCAAATTTCCTAGGAAAAATGTGTTTATCAGATCATGCAATGAGTGCAAAAGAAGAGTTTATTCTTATGGAAAATGAGTTTGAACAATTGAAAAAGAAAGCTGGAATTGAAACAAAAGTGTATGATGAATTAAAACTATCACTATTAAATTATGAGAAATAAATATAAAAACGGAGGAATAAACGAATGTCAAATATATTAGATTACATTAAATGGAGAGGTGATTTAACAATACAAAATGACCCTTTTAATGAAATAGATAGTTTAATTTTATCTAGATTTTCATATTTACCATTTGATGGAATAATAGGAGAAAATGAAGTTGTAACAATAAGAGAGCTAAATGAAAGATTTCAAAAACAAGATAAAAACAATATAAATATTTTATGGGATGATGATATAAATTTATTTCCATTAATGGGAAATTCAAAAAGATTTGGCGAAATGAAAGCAACAAAATATTCAAATAAATTAAATGTAGAAGAAGAGCTTCAGTTTTCTGCAATAACAATATTAGTTCCAGATGATACGATATTTATATCATATAGAGGAACTGATAACACAATTGTTGGATGGAAAGAAGACTTTAATATGGGCTTTAAAAGTCATGTTGGAGCACAAATTGATTCTGTAAAATATTTAGAAGAAATTGCTGATAAATATCCAAAAAATAATATACGAATTGGGGGTCATTCAAAAGGGGGAAATTTAGCTGTATATTCTGCGGTTTTTGCAACAGAAAAAACTAAAAATAGAATTATAAAAATATACAATAACGATGGGCCAGGATTTGATGATGAAATATCAGAATCAAATAATTACAAACAAATGATAACAAAAGTAAATACATATATTCCTCAAGAATCTATATTTGGAATGTTACTAAATCATAAAGAAAAGTATATAGTAGTAAGAAGTACACAAAAAGGCGTTATGCAACATGATGTGTATTCATGGCAGTTACTAGGAAAAAATTTTGAATGTTTAAAAGAAGTAACAAATGGTAGTAAATTTATAGATAAATCAATAAAAGATTGGTTTAAACAAATAGATATAAAACAAAGAGAGCAAATGATTGATATAATATTTGAAGTAATAAATTCAACACAAATGGATACAATGAGTGATATAAAAGCGGGTGGAATATCAAGTATAACAACAATTTTAAAATCATATAAAATGATAGATGCAGAAGACAAAAAAATGCTTTTAAAAACAGTATCAGCATTACTAAAAACAGCAAAAGATAATTTTTTAGAGCTTAATAAATTTAAAAATTAAAATTTGTTACAAGCTATAGCTAAAAAGAATAAAATTTGATATAATAAAGCTCAATTAAAAAGATATGGAGGAAAAAATGAAAGAAGAAAATATTGTTATGCCAGACTATAAACATTGTATTTTAGGAACAATTACTTCTATTTTAAAGTATTACAATGTTGATAGTAAACACAAAAGCTCTGAAAAAATAGATAAAATACTAAATGAAAAAAATTATAAAAATGTAGTGTTACTAATATTAGATGGAATGGGTGACATTGTATTAAAAAATATTGACGAAAATGGATATTTTAGAAAAAATCAAATTGATGTGGTTACAAGTGTATATCCATCAACTACAACGGCAGCATTAACAACATATTATGCAGGAAAACCACCATTTGAAACTGGTTGGATTGCATGGTCTCAGTATTTTAAAGAATATGGAAAAAATATTGATATGTTATCTCATATGCAATCATTAACAGGATTAAATATAAAAAATGCTAAATTAGATGTTTTTAAAGAAATAGTAAATTATAAAACAATTTTTAATCAAATTGAGGAAGCATCAAAAGATGTAAAAGCATATGAAATAATGCCATCATATTCTGATAGAAGATCAAAGAGAACAATTAAAGCAGATTCTATAGATGAAATTACAGAAAACATAAAGCTTCTTTGTGAAAATGATGATAAGAAATTTATAATGGCATATAGTGACAATCCTGATGGATTACTACATAAATATGGAACAAAATCTGATGAAGTAAAAGAATTTGTAATTGAAACAGAGAAAAAAATAAAGAATATGTGTGATAAGTTAAATGATGATACTGTCATAATTATATCAGCAGATCATGGGCATAAGGATATTGAAAAATCATATTCAATATTGGATTATCCAGTATTACAAAAATGCTTATTAATGCCACCTTCATTAGAATCAAGATGTATAACATTTTGGGTAAAAGAAAATATGAAGGAAGAATTTGAAAGAGAGTTTAATAAAGAATTCAAAGAGGAATTTATGTTAATGTCAAAAGAAGAATTTTTAAGCAAAAATATGTTAGGATTTGGAGACATGCATAATAAAATTGATGACTTTTTAGGAAACTATATAGCAGTTTCAGTATCAGGAAGTATAATAGTTTTAGAAAACTATTTAGAAAAAGGCAAAGGGGTTAAAAAGTCAACTCATTGTGGACTAACAAGAGATGAAATGGAAGTTCCTATTATAGTATTAAAAAAATAGTAATGTTTATAAAAGAAAAAACGCCGAGATAATCTCGGCGTTTTTTGAGGACAGTTAAAATTATTATTAGTCACTGAAGCGTATTGACATTTTATCAAATTGGCTTAAGCTCTCATAATAATTTTTACAGAATGAACGGAAATCTTTTGCAATTTCATCCATTCTTTCGCGCATTGGGAAATTTCTCCAATTGTAAAAAAGTTCAGTGTCAAAGAATGTGTCGCATTCATTTGATGACATATGTGCAATCAGAGATTTGCAGGTTTTACTGAGGGTTGACCTCTCATGTTCCTGCATCCAATGAGCCAGAACTTGTCTCGGATGTTGTCTGGGGTAATAATCTCTGGTGTCACAAGAAATGTAATAGTTATTGTCCTGATCGACATATAACATATACGGGTTCTCGTAAAAGTCCAAAAGATTTTCCTTGGAAATGAGCTGAGGAGTAAGTCCACTAGCTTGTACTTCCTTTAAGACAGGCATATTTGTACAGGCCATATGGAAATGAGCATGTACAATACTTGTCTTGTGTTTCCCAGCACCAGTTTTTCCAGAGCCACATTCAAATCCAAAAATCGGCTTGTTGTAAATACTAGACAGAATTGCCGATAGGTTTGAATATACAATAAAAAACTCATCCAATTCGGATTCATTAAGATTGGCAAAAGACATAACATGTCTCTTGGGTACAATCATAATATAACCCTCATAGAATGCTCCCGTTCCAGGTACTACAAAGAAATTGTCCGTTTCATACAATATATGTTCCGGATAATCCGATTGTCTGTTTAATATTTTGCAAATCAAACAGTCAGATTGGGGTTGAACATAGCCACTGTCAGTTGAAGCAATGATATGATCACCAGTGTCAACACCGCAAGTCGAAAGTAACTTAGGAAAATCCTCCAGAATGTTATCAACAGATAAGACCATTTTTTCAACAGAAGTGGAATATGATGACAATTGAATAACTATTGGAGAATAGTTGCTCATCAACTTGAAATCATAAGTCTCGGTAAAGTACACAGCATTCTTGTTGAAATGATACACATTTCTCAATGTGTAGGGGGTTAAACTCCGGATAACAGTAACAGCCTTAAAACCGGCAATTACATTTCTGGCTTGGGCAATATTAGTATAATTGCCCAGAATTACGATCAATTTTTGTGTGGTTAGCATGATGTTATGCCCTCCTAAAAAATAGTAATAATATTATTATAGCATTTTAGAGGACTTATGTAAATAGTAATTGTAACTTTATAGTAAAATTTTTTTCAAATATATTAATGAAAGCACAATAAACAAAATATAGTGTAATTCTTTGACTTATTGAATAAAATTATATATAATTACTCAAAATTAAAAATAAAAGGTTAAAAGAGTGTATACTTTTATAACAAAGAAAGGAAAATTTTATTATGAAAAATTTTTTCAAAGGAATAATAGTTGGAATTGGAGGAATAGCACCAGGACTAAGTGGTAGTGTTTTACTTGTAATATTTGGTTTATATCAAAAAACAATAAATGCTATTGGAACATTATTTAAAAACTTCAAAAAGAATATAATGTTCTTAGTACCATTGTTCTTAGGATTTGGAGTAGGTGTATTGTTATTTAGCAAAGTAGTAGACTTTTTATTAAACACATTTGAAATGCAAACAAGATTTGCATTCTTGGGGTTAGTAATAGGAACAATACCATTGTTTTATAAAGAAGTAAAAAAAGAAGGATTTTCAAAAAAATATTATATTTTAATTGGTATATCTGCAATTGCTGGATTACTATTATTTTCACTAAATAAAGGAGCATTTCCACAAATAGAAAATCCATATTTAATACAATCTATTATGCTAGGAGTAGCTGTAGCCGGATCTTCAATAATACCAGGTGTTGATAGTGCTGTAATTTTATCTTCATTAGGATTATATGAATTATATGTAAGTTCATTAGCTAATTTTAATTTAGGCGTATTAATACCAGCAGGATTTGGCCTAGTAATAGGTGCTCTTATAATTTCATTTATAATAAACAAATTAATAAAAAGATTTTATACTGCAACATTTTCAATTATATTTGGGTTATTTATATCAATAATTCCAAATGTATTAAATGAAAGTTGTAAAACGATGTTAGATATAAAAACTGCGATATCAATTTTAACCTGTTTAGTAGGCTTTGGATTATCTTATTATTTAGGGGATATTGAAGGAAATAATGCTAAAATAAAAAATATAATAAAATATTCATCAAGAAAAAGAATTGGAGCTGAAAGCAGTGAGTAATTGTTATAAATATTTTGTATTATTGCAACACCAACAAGCCAAGTTATAAATTATTATTAAAAGTAAAAATATCAAGATTTTTGAAGTATGAAAAAGGAGGAAGAAAAATGATATATCCAAATTTTTTAAAGCAAGGAAGTTGTATAGGGGTTCCAGCACCATCAAGTGGAGCATATAACAATTTATATAATAATAGATATAATAATGCAAAGAAAAAACTAGAAGAAAAAGGCTATAAAGTTGTATTATCAAAAAATATATTTAATTCATATAAAATGCGTAGTGCACCTGCAAAAGAAAGGGCAGAAGAGCTAAATAAAATGATAGAAAATAAAAATATTAATTTTATTATTTGTGCAGCAGGTGGAGAATTTTTAGTAGAAATGCTACCATATGTGAATTTGCAAGAAATACAAACAAACCCAAAATTCATACAAGGATTTTCAGATCCAACAGGTATACTATTTCCTGTAACTACAAAGTATGATATAGCAACAATATATGGGAATAATTTTGGAGACTATGGTGCAGAATGCGATGATAGAAGCATACTTGATAATATTCAAATAATTACAGGCAATATAATAAAACAAAAAAATTACGAATTATACGAGGATGAAAGAGCAGAAAGAATAACTGGATTAGAAGGCTATAATTTAACTAAAAAGGTCGAATGGAAAAGCTTAAATAATAGCGAAATAACTGTAACAGGAAGAATAATTGGTGGTTGTTTAGATATAATATCAGAAATAGCAGGAACAAAATATGATGGTACAAATGAATTTAACGAAAGATATAAAAATGACGGAATTATTTGGTATTTTGATAATTGTGAGTTATCAAAAGAAGAGCTAATTCGTACGATATGGAAACTAAATGAACTCGATTATTTTAAATATGCAAAAGCAATTATATTTGGAAGAAATGGAGAAGAAATATCATGTATAGGATATACAATGAAAGAAGCTCTGCAAGATAGTGTTATATCAAATTTAAACATTCCAATTATATATGATACTGATATATCACATAAAGGACCATGTTTAACGATAATAAATGGGGCAATTGCAACAATAAAATATGCGAATAAAAGAGGAAGTATAGATTTTGAATTAAAGTGATAAAGAAAATAATAGTATTGAATATTTTTAATTGATAATGAGGTAGTAATAGTAAATACTTGAAAAAGTCAGGTAAAAATGTTAATATATATATTATACTAAACTAAAACTACATCCATACAACATATGGAGGAAAGCATGAAAAAGAAGGTTTATTCAAAAATTCGCTATATTATTGTAGTATCGATGGCAATGTTAATTGCATGTATGACGACTAGTTGTGCTTGGTTCGACAATGAAATGAAAAATATAAAAGGCGAGTTAATTGGAAACAAGTTCAACATCGATTTTTATGATAATTATGGGGATAATATCCTCACAATTCACGGAAAAAAAGTTGGTATAGAGGCAAATTATGTGAAAACAAAATCTGTTAACTCAGACGGAGAATCATCAACCAATTATGAGCTTTCAAGTGTTGTTACAATTACTGTAGACGGAAACCAGGTAAATCAAACTGGCAATACAGTTATTTTTGCTGAGGAAGGTCTTGAAAAGGTTGAAGATTTTGAGTTACCAGATGATGTAACTGGAAGCGGAGGAACGATTAATGCTATTGACAGGAACATTAATAAAATAAAAAATATTCTTGGAACATCAAAAGTAGTTGTAATCTGCTCACAACTTGGTGTGCCACTTGCTGTTTATGGCGGAGAAGATGTATACTGGGAAATTCCAGATGATTTGCCCAAAACGACAAAACTCAACATTGATGGCAAAGCTTTGTATATTCATAGAGCAAACTATATAATGTTGGACAATGATTTGATCGATTAAAATAAGGAAGTAGTTTTAGTTTTTGTTATAAAGGAGAGGACCATGCATATGGTCCTTTTTATAATTCTCAAAATAAATATTTTTATATAAATTTGTTTAATATCATAAACAATTATTCAATTTTTAATTTTTTACATTACATTGATTGTAATACTACATAAATATTCAAAAAAAGCAATTATTTCCCTTGCAATGACTAAAATTATATGATAAAATATCAAAGTATTAAAAATACAAAACCTTATACTTAGTTCAAGGATAATTAACACCACTTAGACTCAGTTTAAGGATAAAAAATAATAATGGAGGTGCATTGTAAAATGACAAAGGAAAGAAAACAAGAAATAATCGCTACTTATAAAAGAGATGAAAACGATACTGGTTCACCAGAAGTTCAAATAGCTCTTTTAACAGAAAGAATCAATGAATTAACAGAACATCTAAAAGTTCATAAAAAAGACAATCATTCAAGAAGAGGTCTTTTAAAAATGGTAGGAAGCAGAAGAAACTTACTTAACTACTTAGCAAAAAAAGATGTTCAAAGATACAGAGATATCGTAGAAAAACTTGGATTAAGAAAATAATAACTTTTGGACGTTTTGCATAAATAAATTGCTAAACGTCCATTTTAATTAAATGGTGTTAAAAATGCTTAAAAATTAGTAAGTAGCTTGGATAAAGTACTTTAAAAAATTATATTATAAAAGTAAATTAAAGTAATTTATCGAGGTTACAGCTAATTTTAAGCAAATAATAATTTATAAAGGAGAGAAGTATATGTTTAAATGTTATGAAACAGAATTAGCTGGAAGAAAATTAACAATTGAAACTGGAAAAATTGCAGAGCTTGCAAATGGAAGTGTTATGGTAAGATATGGAGATACTGTAGTAATGGTAAATGTTACAGCATCAAAAGAGCCAAGAGAAGGAATAGACTTTTTCCCATTATCAGTAGATTATGAAGAAAAACTATATGCTGTAGGAAAAATACCAGGAAGTTTTACAAAAAGAGAAGGAAAACCTGCAGATAAAGCTATATTAACATCAAGAGCAATAGATAGACCAATAAGACCATTATTCCCAAAAGATTTCAGAAATGATGTATGTGTAGTAGCAACAGTATTATCTGTAGAGCAAGATAATTCACCAGAGGTTTGTGCAATGATAGGAACAGCAGCAGCACTTGCAATATCAGACATTCCATTTGGAGGACCAACAGCAGCTGTTAATGTAGGATATGTAGATGATAAAATAGTAATAAATCCAACAGCAGAGCAAAGAGAACACAGTAGATTACGTTTAACTGTAGCTGGAACACAAGAAAAAATAACAATGATTGAGGCCGGAGCAGATGAAATACCAAATAGCACAATGTTACAAGCAATAAAAGATGCTCATGTTGAAATAAAAAAATTATGTGATTTTATATCAAAGATACAAGCAGAAATAGGAAAGCCAAAATTTGAATATCAATCATTTGCAACAGATAAAGATGTATATGAAGAAATAAAATCAAACTTCAAAGAAAGAATGTACAAAGATGTTCAAGAAGTTGATAAAACTGTAAGAGATACAAATATAGAAAAAATAACTGAAGATATAACAAATTATTTTATAGAGAAATATGGAGAAGAATCAGCAGAAGAAAAGAAAGCTGATATTGCAAATAGTGTTCATGATCTAGAAAAAGAATGTGTAAGAGAAATGATACTAGAAGAGCATAAAAGACCAGATGGTAGAAAAATAGATGAAATAAGACCACTATCTTGTGAAGTTGGAGTATTACCACGAGTACACGGAAGTGCTATTTTTACAAGAGGTCAAACACAAGTAATGTCAATAGTAACTTTAGGAATGAAAAGTGAAGAGCAATTATTAGATGGATTAGATGAAGAAACAGGAAAAAGATATATGCATCAATATAACTTCCCATCATACAGTGTTGGAGAAGCAAGACCATCAAGAGGACCAGGAAGAAGAGAAATTGGTCATGGAGCATTAGCTGAAAAAGCATTGGTTCCAGTAATTCCATCAGAAGAAGAATTCCCATATGCAATAAGAGTTGTATCAGAAGTATTAAGCTCAAATGGTTCAACATCACAAGCTAGTATATGTGGAAGTACATTAGCTTTAATGGATGCAGGTGTTCCAATTAAAAAGCCAGTAGCTGGAATATCAACAGGATTAGTAACAGACAAAAATGATCCAAATAGATATGTAATGTTAACTGATATTCAAGGTATTGAAGATTTCTTTGGAGATATGGACTTTAAAGTAGGTGGAACAAAAGATGGTATAACTGCTATACAAGTTGACATTAAAATAGATGGATTAACATATGATATAATAGAACAAGCTTTTGAAAGAACAGAAAAAGCAAGAATGTATATATTAAATGACATAATGTTACCACAAATAGCAGAGCCACGTGCAGAAATTTCAAAATATGCTCCAAAAATAATAACAACCCAAATTAGTGTAGACAAAATAAAAGATGTAATTGGAACCGGTGGAAAAGTTATAAACAAAATAATTGCTGAAACAAATGTAAAAATAGATATTGAAGAAGATGGTTCTGTATGTGTATATTCTAATGATTCAAAAAATGCAGAAGTAGCAATGAAAATGATAAAAGATATAGCAAGAGAAATAGAAGCAGGGGAAATTTATGATGGTGTCGTAACAAAAATAATGCCATTCGGAGCATTTGTTGATTTAGGTGGAGGAAAAGAAGGATTACTTCATATTTCAAAAATATCAAGTAAAAGAGTAGAAAAAGTAGAAGATGTATTAGCAATTGGAGACGAAATAAGAGTAAAAGTATCTGAAATTGATTCTCAAGGAAGAGTAAATTTAACAATGAAAGACCTAGAATCTACAGCTCAAAATAAAGACGAAAACAAAGAAGAAAAATAATAAAATAAAAGCAAAAACAATAGTATATTTTAGTATACTATTGTTTTTGAAAATAACCAAAAAATAAGGGGCTTTTTTGTGAATTATTTGTGAAAATATAAAAAAAAGTAACAAAATGTTGAAAAAAAGAATATAAGTAAGTATAATATATATGAATTTAAAATTAAGGAGTAAAAGATGGAATATTTATATATAATACAACAGGCACTTATTTGGATTGTAACTATATATTGGTTATATCAATTCATAATTAGTTTGTGCTCTTTTGTTAAAATTAAAGAAAAACCTTTAAAAGAAGATAAACAACACAGATTCATGACAATAATACCAGCTCATAATGAAGAAAAAGTTGTAGTAAATTTAATAGAGAGTTTAAAAAAATTAGACTATCCAAAAGATTTATACGACATATATGTAATTGCAGATAACTGCACAGACAAAACAGCAGAAGTTGCAAAAAAAGCAGGAGCAATAGTATATGAAAGATTTGATGAAGCTCATAAAACAAAAGGTCATGCTCTTCAATGGTTTTTAGCTCAAAAAATTGAAGAAGATGCACCATATGATGCATTTTGTATATTTGATGCTGATAATATAGTAGATGAAAATTTCTTAAAAGTAATGAATAAAAAATTGTGTCAAGGAGAAGAAGTTGTTCAAGGATATAAAGACATAAAAAATCCATCAGACAGTTGGGTATCTGCAGGATATGCAATATTCTATTGGACAATGCATAGATTTTATCATTTAGCAAGATATAATATAGGTCTTTCACCTTTAATGAATGGAACAGGTTTTATGGTAAAATTTGATGTAATAAAACCTCAAGGATGGAACACAAAAACATTAACAGAAGATATAGAGTTTTCGTTAAAAAGAATTATAGAAGGTAAAAAATTGGGTTGGGCAAGAGATGCAATAGTATATGATGAGCAACCAGTAGGATTTAAACAATCATGGACACAAAGATCAAGATGGACAGTAGGACATATGCAATGTTTAAAAGAATATACAAAACCATTAGCTGAAGCTGTAGTAAAAAATAAAACAGTAATGAATTTTGACGGTTTATTATATATGTTAGGAACAACACCAATGTTAATATTAACAATGGTACTAGTAATAGTAAATATTGTTTTATTTGCAACAGGAGCAATGAGTGGATTGGATTTTACAATACAAATGTTAAAATATATTATACCAACATTATTAGTATTACCATTTATGGGATTAGTAGTGTTATATTTAGAAAAAAAGCCAATAAAACCAATGATAAAAGGACTGTTAACATATCCAATTTTTATGGGATCATGGTTATTAATAAATATAAAATGTCTATTCAAAAGAGATACAGAATGGAAGAAAATAGACCATGTTAATGATAAAAAAATAGAAGATTTATAAAAAAAGAAAATCAGTATTTTTATTACTGATTTTCTTTTTTTTAGACTTTGTCGAAATTTGGTATACGGTTTTTATTGCAAACTCAAGAAAATTGCAATAAAATATAAGAACTATGTAAAACTGTACACAAAAGTTTTAGAAATTTATTTAAAATTAAATTTCAAAAATTCAAATTATTTTTTTCAAAAAATTGGCATCTAAAAAAATCCAAACAAAACATATATAAATGAAAATAATTTAAAAGAATAAATTATATATTTGAATTTCTACAAAAAATATATAAAACATAGGAGGGGTGTAATATAGAAGAACTTGAATATTGGATTTGGATTTCACAAATAAAAAATATGACTTTTGGAGTATTTGACTTATTATTAAAAAAGTACGAAAATATAAGAAATATATGGAATCTTAATGAAAAAGAGCTTAAATCAAATAGGTTTTTATCTGAAATATTATTATTAGAGCTATGCAATAAATCATATAAAAGCAATTTAACTAAATATTTAAGATATATAAATAAAAATGATATAAAAATTATAAAATATACTGACAATAATTATCCGCAAAAATTAAATAATATACAAAATAAACCAATAGTGTTATATTCGAAAGGAAATCTAAAAAACATAAATAATGAATCTGTTGCAATTGTAGGCTCAAGGATGGCATCAATATATGGAAAAAAGAATGCGTATTATTTTTCATATGAATTAGCTAAACGAAATGTCAATATTGTTAGTGGTTTGGCAAAAGGAATAGATTCATATTCACATATAGGTGCATTAAAAGCCAAGGGAAAAACAATAGCTGTTATAGGATGTGGAATGGATAAAATATATCCAAAAGAAAACGAAAAATTATATTATGAAATTTTAAAAAATGATGGACTTATAATATCCGAATACATAGTTGGAACAAAACCAGAAAAAACAAATTTTCCAAGAAGAAATAGAATAATAAGTGGTATTTCAGATGCTGTAATTGTTGTAGAAGCAGGTGCCAAAAGTGGGTCATTAATAACGGCAAACCATGCAATAAACCAAGGCAAAGAAGTATGGGCAATACCAGGAAACATTAACTTAGCAAATTCGGTGGGAACTAACGAGTTAATAAAAGATGGTGCAAATGTTTTAACTAAATTAGGCGATATAATATGGTAGTTCTGAAAAAGGTTGCTAGTTAAGTTTAAAAAAGAAAATCGTAAATGGAAATGGTGATGGGTGTTATCAATCTGTGACTGAGATTAGTGTGTGATGTCAAAAAGAACCGTCCCCATTGACAACTTGTCGAATTATGTAGAAATTTGCAGATGAAAAAAGATTGACTTTGTATGAATTTGATATTAAAATTAGTACATAATAAAATTTTATTCAAAAAATTTAATTCTAAAAAATTTCCAAAGAAATTTAAAAAATGTAATAGGAGGTGACTTATTGAAACGAAAAACATTGAAGTCTTTGTTCAGTGTTATTATTAGTGTTATTGTAGTATGTTGTTTATTCATTTTTTTATATCTAAAAAATAAAAATTCCATTATTCAATCAAATCTAATAAAAGAGGCAGATAGTATTGTAAACGAAAATATTATTAATTGTGATGCTATTAAAAAAAGTGAAGAGCAAAAACAAATTGAGGAGTGTGAGGCTTTTTCAATTGAAAAAATATCTAGTGATAATAATGTTTTAGGAAAAATAAAAATTCCAGCAATAAATGTTGAAGCACCAATTAAAGAAGGCGTAACACAAGATGTATTAAAAGAATCTGTTGGACATTTTTGTGATAGTAGTTATTGGAATGGAAATGTTGCTCTTGCTTCTCATAACAGGGGGACATATGCACATTATTTTGAAAAGATAAATAAATTACAAATTAATGATGAAATCATTTATCAAACTAAATTAGGGACAAGAGTTTATATTGTAACTGAAATAAATCAAATATCTGAAAATGATTTGTCTGTTTTAGAAAAATCAAATAAAAATATTTTAACATTAATAACCTGTGTAAAAGATAAGAAAAATTTAAGATTATGTGTACAAGCATCAGAAAAAGTTTAATTTTTATTAAAATAATATACTAAAGAGCATTTTAATTACAAAAGAATTTTTGAAGAAATTATAAAAAAGTAATGTCGTAAATAGATGTTTACGAAATCCAAATATATAAATAGAAGAAAGAAGGAATGAGTTTATTTATGAAAAAAGTAAGGAAAATGTTGTTTAGTATAGTATTATTGGTATTGGCTATATTTCAAATATCTACACAAATGAAAAAAACAGAAGCTGCAACAGCAGGCGAAATACAGTATTTACAAAGAGATAACAAAGGTTTTTATTCAATACAAAAATGGAATGGGTCTGAATGGATATATGTTACATATAGTATAACATATTATACAGATAGCAATGGAGTAAAAAGAATAGCATATTGTATAGATCCAGATTTAAAAGGAATAGGTTGGATTAAAGGTGAGTATGCAGGATATGATGTAAAATTAAAAGAGCTATTATCAAATGAAAAATTATGGCGCGTATATACAAATGGATATCCATATAAAACACCAAGTCAAATGGGAGTTGAAACAGAAGATGATGCATACCTGGCAACAAAAATGGCGTCATATGCAATTCTTAGAGGTAACTCAATTGAAGAAATAAGACAACAATATAGAGCTGGAACAACAAAAGTCGAAAATGAAAGTTTAGAAGATATACAAAGAAGAGGCACAAAAGTAATTGATGCAATATGTAAATTAATTGATATTGGCTACAATGGAAGCGAAACAATAAAAAATAATAATATATTACAAATATCAAAACAAAGTGAGTTATCAAAAGATTTAAATAAAGATGGTTATTATTCTGCAATTTTTAAAGTGAATTCAAAAGTAGAATGCAGTCAATATAATGTTTCTGAAATTACAGGATTCCCAGAAGGAACATATATAGCAGATAAAACTGGTACTAATAAAACAGAATTTAATGGAAATGAAAGTTTTAAATTAATGATTCCAAAAGATAAAATAACAAATAGTATAGATGGCAATATAAAAATTGTAGGAAAGTGCAAAAATTACCCAATATATTATGCTGAATGTAATGTTGGAAACTATCAAAACTATATGCTATGTTGTGATATGTATAGCGACGATGTACAAGCAAGCTCTAATATAAATATTAATGCCAATAAATGTGGAATTCAAATAGAAAAAATAGATAAAGACACTAAATACCCTATAAAGGGTGTAAAGTTTTTAATTAAATATGAAAGCGGAGAAGAAATAGGAATATATGAAACAGATGAAAATGGAAAAATAAATATAGCTAATTTAAAACTAGGGAATATATCAATTAAAGAAATAGAAACAAATAAAAATTATATATTATCACCAAATGAAACAAATATAAAATTAGAATATGACGAAATAAAAAATGTAAAAATAGAAAACGAAAAGAAAAAAGGTTCAATAAAAATAATAAAGGTTGACTCGAAAAACAATGAAATAAAATTAAAAGGTGTAAAGTTCGAAATATACAATGAGCAAAATGAATTAATATCTTCATTAATAACAGATGAAAACGGCGAAGCAAAAATTGAAAATTTACCAATAGACACAAAATATACAATAAAAGAAATTGAAACAGCAAAAGATTATATATTGTCAGAAGATCCTATAACAATAGAGCTAGAAGAAAATGAAATAAAAACAATTACATTTAAGAACAAAAAAATTGAGCAAGACAAAAAAGAAACATTACCAAGAACAGGTCAAATAGACACAAGCAATTATTTATTAGGAATTTCAATAGCTGGAACAATTTTAAATACACAAATATTAAGAAAAAAGAATACAAAAAATAAAAAGGATAATAATAAATAAAAAGAAGGTGAAAATATGTTTTTGGCAGGTTTAATGATTGGGTCTATAGTCGGCGGAGTATTTGCAATAATATTGCATTGTTTAGTAATAATGAGTAAGACAGAATAAAATTCAGAAGTCCAGGCACACAAACAAAAATATTAACATATATTTAAAATATAGGAAAGAAATATGGAGGTAAATGTATGTTAGTATTTTCTATCTCGGGATTTTTAACATTTTTACAAACCTCACTTTTTGTGATTGGATACATATCTAAAAATAGTTTATTTCCAGAGCCATTAAATGCAGAAGAAGAAAAGATGTATTTACAAATGTTAGAAAACGGAGATAAAGAGGCAAGAACTATATTAATAGAGCGAAATTTAAGACTTGTAGCTCATGTATGCAAAAAATATAGCAATAACAATACAGACTTAGATGACTTAATATCAATAGGAACAATAGGCTTAATAAAGGGAATAGATAGTTTTAATTATAAAAAAGGTGTAAGACTTGCAACATATGTTTCTAGATGTATAGATAATGAAATATTAATGCATTTTAGAAGTGCAAAAAAATTAAATGCAGAAGTATATTTAGAAGACACTGTAGGAAAAGATAAAGATGATAATACTGTAAGTTTACAAGAAGTTTTAGAAAATAATGAAAGAAGTGTTGATGAAGAAGTTGATTTAAAATTTAAAATAAAAAAATTATATGCAAAAATGAAAACAGTTTTAAAAGATAGAGAATTCGGAATAATAACAATGCGATTTGGATTAGATGGAAAAAAGCCACGAACTCAAGAACAAATAGCAAAAATGCTAGGAATATCTCGTTCATATGTCTCAAGAATAGAAACAAAAGCGATAGGAAAACTGGCGAAAGAATTTAAAGAGTGAATTAATTGAAAAAGAAAAGATGCAAAAGGGAAAATTTGAATCAACTCAAATTTTCTCTTTTTTTCAATTTGTGTCAATGGTTGTCAATGGGGACGGTTCTTTTTGACAACCATTGAAAGAGTTGATTTTGTTGAATTTGTTGGTGCTACAAATAATGAATTATTAGCACTTAAAAATAAAGAATTAGATGTAAAAACTTTATATAGTAAAATAGGCAGTGCTGTAACGGATTATAATAGAGAATCAGTTATATAAATAGTAATAATATAAACAAACCAGATTCTCTTTTTGAGAATCTGGTTGTTGCATGAGAAATAACATGAGAATTAATGAGTAAGATATTTCAACGGAACACTAAAGCAATTGTAATCGAAAGAAATACTTCCTTCAAATAATTCCGCATGTTTCGAGAATCTTTCAAACCAGTTACAAAATCCCATAGAATCATCATCCATAGAGATACGAAATGTTTTGTTAACCAAATCAACCTCACACAAGAAGATAAATGGATGTTTACCAAACAAAGAAATCTCAGTAATTCTCTTGTCAGGGGCTATTTCTACTCCATTGTAGTTAGAGAATGTAATGGTGGTCTGTGTAACATCAATTAATGCTAACCCCGCATTAATCATATCATTAATTTCTTTTTCGGGGATAGTATCCAATAATGTTTGCACGTTATTGAAAATTTCTTGTATTTTCTCTTCAGTTAAATTCACTCTTTTCTCATACTTTTTAGTGATTTCTGTAATAGTCATAAAAGCCTCCTGAAAATAAATATACTTTTGATTGTGGATATTCGGACAGGTGAAAACAACAAGAGGACTTGCAAAAAAGTTCTCACTATACATAGTATAACATATTTTATGTAAAATTGCAAATACTGACAATTTACATAAACAATATTATAATAATGCTACAATCTTTTTGAAACCGAAAAGAATTAAAAACTTGGAGGTCGTAATACCTCTAGTTAAAGAACATTTCAAAATTGCTTCAAAAACACTTTATTGTTTTTTGACCACCTGCTCTAAGTTTCGTTTCACTGAAATCCCACAAAACAGCCTTTTTTGCTCTTGATAAAATCTCACGAATTTGATAATATATAGCAAATGGAGGATTTATTATGGAAGAAAAAACAAATGTGATGAGAATTTTAGAGCAGAAAAAAATAAAATATAATAGTTATTCATATGCAAGCACACAAGCCATAAGTGGAATGGAGGTAGCGACAGCTTTAAATCAAGACCCTAATTGTGTATTTAAAACACTAGTTACAGTTGGAACATCAAGAAACAATTATGTTTTTTTGGTTCCAGTAAATAAAGAACTTAATTTAAAAAAAGCTGCTAAAAGTGTTAATGAAAAAAAAGTCGAAATGATTAAATCAAAAGAGCTATTACCACTTACAGGATATATACATGGTGGATGCTCTCCAATAGGTATGAAAAAGCAGTTTAAAACAGTTATTAATACTACCGCACAAAATTTTGAAAAAATAATTTTTAGTGCTGGTAAAATAGGATATCAAGTTGAAATGAGTTTAGAAAACCTGCAAAAAGTAATAAATTTTACATTGGCAGATATAGTTGATTAAGAAAAGGTGATAAAAATGATATTAGTAAGTGGTTGTTTAATAGGAATAAATTGTAAATACAGCGGTGGTAATAATTATGATGAAAGAATATTCAATTTAGTTAAAGAAGGAAAGGCAATTCCTGTATGTCCAGAACAATTAGGAGGCTTACCAACTCCAAGATTTGCATCAGAAATAAATGATGAAAAAGTAATAAACAAGAACAACGAAGATGTAACAGTACAATATAAAAAGGGAGCTGAAGAAACATTAAATTTAGCAAAAAAGTTAGGTATAAAGCAAGCAATATTACAACCAAGAAGTCCGTCATGCGGAAAAGGAAAAATATATAGCGGAAAATTTGATGGAACATTAATAAATGGAAATGGTATAACAGCAGAATTGTTAATGAAAAATGGAATAGAAGTATTAATGCCAGATGAATATTTTAATTAAGATAAAAAAAGAAACAATTGTTAAATTTTATAACAATTGTTTCTTTTTTTATATGGTGACCCCTACGGGAATCGAACCCATGATTCGGCCTTGAGAGGGCCGCGTCTTAACCGCTTGACCAAGGGGCCATATATAATACTTTATATTTATAACATAAATAAATTACTTAGTCAAGAAATAAAAACAAAAAATTAAATAAAAAAATCCAAAAATATAGCTTTAATTATTTAAATGTGATATAAATATAAAGTATAAATTGGAGTGGTATCGAAGTGGTCATAACGAGGCGCACTCGAAATGCGTTAGCTCTGAATAAGGGCCCGTGGGTTCGAATCCCACTCACTCCGCCAAAATAATATTAGGAGGAAAAGTATGAGGTGTCCAAACTGTGGCAGTGAAAGTATATCTAGTATAGTAGATACAAAAACAAAAACCAAAGGATTTGACGGAAGTAATGCGTGTTGTGGATATTTGTTATTCGGATGGCCAGGTGTTTTATGCGGATTATGTAATACAGGAGATACTGTAACAAGAACTAAAACAACTAATATCTGTAACAATTGTGGACATAGGTTTTAAAAATGAAAAAGAAAACAAAAATAAAAACATGGGCATTTTTTATGAGGTTAGGCAATAAATGTGGATGCCACCAAATGGAAGAGCGCAGTTTTAAAATAAAAGGTTATCAATTTCCTGTATGTAGTAGATGTACAGGAATATTAACAGGTCAAATAATTGGAATAATAATATATTTATTAAAATTTAGAGTACCGTTATATATAAGTATTATATTTTTATTAATTATGTTTATAGATTGGTACATACAATACAAGAAAATAAAGGAATCAACAAATATAAGAAGATTTGTAACTCGGAAATTTAGCAGGAATAGCACAAACAAGTATATTGATAGAGTTAATAATATTTATATGTAACATATTTAAATAAAAACAAAATTCGAGGAAAAAGGAAAGATGGAAAAGTCAAGAAGGATAAAATTAACTGCTCCACAAATTTTAGTATTAGGAGTAATTGCAAGTATTTTTATAGGAGCAATTTTATTAAAATTACCAATAAGCAATGTTTCTGGAAAAAACATAAAGTTTGTAGATAGCCTATTTACAGCAACATCAGCTGTATGTGTAACAGGTTTAAATACAATAATACCAGCAGAACAATTTACGATATTCGGGAAAGTAGTCTTAATGTGTTTAATAGAAATAGGTGGAATAGGATTCATGAGCTTCATAGCACTATTACTATTATTAATGCGAAAAAAAATAGGACTATCAGAGCGTAATTTAATAAAAGAATCTTTAAATCAAAATTATAATAAAGGAATAATTAAATTAATAAAAAAGATATTTATTTATCTTGGAGTAATAGAAATTATAGGAGCCATTTTTTTATCAATAAGATTTATCCCACAATATGGAACAAAAATGGGAATATTTTATTCGATATTTCTTTCAATATCTGCAGTATGTAATGCTGGTTTTGATATTATGGGAAGTAATAGTTTAATAAATTATCAATATGATTGGCTAGTTTCTATATCTATTATGGTTTTAATTATAGTAGGAGGACTAGGATTTACTGTTTGGGACGATATAATTGATGCAATAAAAAAAATATGTGCTAAAAAAATACCTGCTAGAAAATTTGGTAGAGAAATTTCAACACATACAAGAATAGTATTGATAACAACATTTATATTGTTAGTATCAGGAGCAGTATTTACATTTATATTAGAAAAAGATAATGTTCAAATAATGAAAGATGACAATGTAGCTCAAAAAATACTAAAATCAAGTTTTTATTCAACAACCCTTAGAACAGCAGGTTTTGAATCAATTGATTCAACAGAGCTAACAACAGCTACAAAATTTATATCATTAATATATATGTTTATAGGTGGTTCGTCGGGAAGTACTGCAGGAGGAATAAAAACAACAACTTTTGCAATAATTATTTTAATGGTTATAAGTTATCTAAAAGGAAATGAAAACACAATTATAAATAAAAGAAAGGTACCTCAAAGATTGCTAAAAAGAGCAATAGTAGTTATGTTTGTTAGTGTTTTTATAATAATTGTTTCAATAGTTGGTTTATCAATAACAGAAGATATTAAAGCAGAGCATACTTTACCGGAAGCAGAAACATCTGTAAGAGATGTAAGCTTTTTAGATATATTTTATGAAGTATTTTCAGCATTTGGAACAGTAGGATTAACACTTGGAATAACACCAAAACTAAGTGTGGCAGGAAAAATAATAATTATGTTTGTAATGTTTATAGGAAGATTAGGTCCAATAACAATTTCATATGCTGTGCTGAAAAAGGACAAACGAAATAAAGGAATAAAGTATCCTGAATGTGATGATTTAATAGTTGGATAATAAATTTTATATGATATATGCAAGTAAAAAATGTTTTGAGCAGAGAAAAATATATATTTTTCTATTTTTTATATTGTAAAAAAAATTAAAAAAGGGAATGTGAAATATTATGAAAAATGATAATAAAACAAAAGAAAGTAAAGATCTTGTTACTAAAACTAAAATGAAATTATGGAAAAAAATAGTAATAACTATACTAATATTTATATTATTAGCAATAATAGCTTTTGTTACATATGAAAAGGCAACAGTAAACAATACATATTATATTGGTGAAAAAAATCTCCAAATTCCAGTATTTGTTTATCATGATATTGTAGGGGATGAATCACAAATACAATATGATTATATGCAAACAACATATGATACATTTAAAAAGCAAATAACAGGACTAATGAAATTGGGATATAAGCCAATAAGTTATCAAGATTTAGAAGATTATAAAAATGGTAAAAAAGCAATTCCAAAATGGAGCTTTGTAATAACTTTTGATGATGGATATACTGGAGTATATACATACGCGTATCAATTTGCAAAAGAACAAAATATTCCAATGACGTCTTTTATAAATAACAATACCATAGGAACTGAAGATGTTTTTTATAATTGGAATCAAGCCAAAGAAATGGAGGAAAGTGGTCTTATTTCAATTTATTCACATGGATTAACTCATGCAAGATATAATGAAGAAACGCCACAAAAACTTGTTGAAGATACAAATAAATCATATGAAGAGCTTGATGAAAAATTGGGAAATAATAGATTAAAAGTATTTACATATCCATATGGATTACATACACAAGAAGAGCGTGTAGCTCTTTGGAATAATGGGTATATACAAAATTTAACTGATAACAGAATAAATTTAAGTAATGAATTAGATTTATCTGGAATTCATAGGTCATATCCATTAAGTGATTCTGTTTTTAAAATGTTAGTAAAAATACAATATAGAGTTTTTAGATATGAAATATTACGGAATTTTTTAAATTATAAAATTAATTTTAATGTGCATCTGTTATTTTTCTAAAAAAGAAAGGGTTGTAAAAATGAGAAAGTTAAATATATTAGTTATAGGATTAAAAACGTTTGGTCAAAGTGTTGTAAGACAATTATATGATTATAATTGCGATGTTTTGGCTATTGATAGAGATATGGAAAGAGTAGAAGAAATTGCAGATTATGCAACAGAAGCAATTCAATTAGATATAAAGGATTCAACTGAGCTAAAAAAGTTATCTTTAGATAACTTTGATGTTGCAGTAATTACAATGCGAGATATAGGAACAAATATAATGGCTGCAATGTTATGCGAAGAAGCTGGAATACCTAAAATAATAGCAAGATCAGCAAGCAATTTACATAAAAAAATATTAGAAAAAATAGGGGTAAACACAATAATATCACCAGAGCAGGAAATGGGAATAAGAATAGCAAAAGGAATAATGGATATAAATGTAATGGAAGCAATAAAAATATCTGAAAATTATGATATAGTAGAGCTAAAAGCACAGGAAAAATGGATAGGAAAAACATTAAGAGATTTAAAATTTAGAAATCACTTTGGAATGAATGTACTATTAGTAAAAAAAGAAAATACCAAATTAACAATTTCTCCAAGCGGTGATTATGAAATTGAAAAAGGTGATAGATTGGTTGCTATTGACGATAAAAATATAGGTGAAGAATAATTTTATACAAGTGTGTAAACATACAGTATATTGCAAATAAAGTTAAATAAAGTTTTGCAGTATACTGTGTTTTTATATAAAAAATAAAATGTTCACTATAGAGAACAATAAAAGAAAAAGTCCACTATAGTGGACAAAAGCAAACAACGATAAAAATTACAATAAATAATTTATAAATTACAAATAGAAAATGCAAAACAATAGGCATTATGTAAAAAAGATTGTTTACAAAAAAAGGGATTTATGCAATAATAGAGAGGATTAAATAGAGTTTAAATATATATCAGCTAAAGAAAGGATATAAACTATGTGGGGAGATATAATAATAGCTTTTTTACTAGCATTTATAACAGCATATGTAATAACACCATATACAATGAGGTTAGCTAAAAAAGTTGGTGCAATAGATATGCCAAGTGATAGAAGAATAAATAAAAGACCAATGCCAAGATTAGGTGGAATTGCTGTAATATCAGGATTTGTGGTATCTGTAATATATCTATTAACATCTATGGTAATAGAAGGCGGATTTGGATTAATGGATAATGCTACCGAAATTATAGGATTTTTTTGTGGTATTGCCGTGTTAGGAGCTGTATGCTTTATAGATGATTGTAAAGATATACATCCATTATTAAAACTACTAGCTCAAACAATTTCTGCAATAATTGTTGTAGCTTGTGGAATAAATATAGAAAATATGGATTCTCCAGTAATAAATAATATAATACAAGCTCACCCATGGTTTTCATATATATTAACTGTATTTTGGATAGTTGGTATAACAAATGCAATAAATTTAATAGATGGATTAGATGGTCTATCATCAGGAATAACACTAATATCATGTATATCATTAATGGTAGTGTTTACAATAAATGAATCACCATTATTATCAATAATATTAATAACAGCATTGGCAGGAGCAATAAGTGGATTTTTACCATATAATTTTAATCCAGCAAAAACCTTTATAGGTGATGTAGGTTCAAACTTTTTAGGATTTTCATTAGCAGTAATTTCAATATTAGGTGTAGCAAAAACATATACTGCAATAGTTATAGTAGCACCAATAATAGTATTAGGATTACCAATATTTGATACATTATTTGCAATAGTACGAAGAATTAAACAAAGAAAATCTCTAAAAGGAGTATTTATGCCAGATAAAGGACATTTGCATCACAGATTAATGGCAAGAGGATATACCCAAAAAGAAGCAGTATTTATATTATATGGATTTAGTGCAATATTAGGAGTATTTGCAATTGTTTTACTAGAAAGTGGTGTATGGAAAGCAGTATCATTTGCAATGGTTGTATCTGCAATAATTGCAGTTGGATATAAAGATATAACAAGAAAAGCAGACCTAAATAAAGCAAAAATGAAAAGAATGGAAGAGCGAAATAAGAAAGATAGTAATTAATATATTAAGATGGAGGCTGAAATATAGTGAAAAAAATATTATTTGCCGCATATTCTTTAGATCTTGGTGGAATTGAAACAGCATTAGTAACATTAATAAATTACTTAGCAAAAAAACAGTACGATATAACATTAGTACTTGAAAAAAAAGAAGGAATATTTTTAGACACAATAGATAAAAATATAAAAATTATAGAATATTCACCAAGCTATAATAAAAATAGAATACTAGCAAAAATAAAAAATGCATTAAATAGATTAAAATTTATATTAAAATATAAAAACAAATTTGATTGTGCTATATCATTTGCAACATATTCTTTATCATCATCATTTATAGCAAGAACATCATCAAAAAATAGTGTATTATGGGTACATAATAATTATTTAAATTTCTTTGAAAATGATGAAAGAAAATATTTAGAATTTTTCAATAATGTAAATGCAGAAAAGTTTACTAAAATAGTATTTGTGTCAGAAGAATCTAAAAAAGATTTTGAAAATAGATATAAAAATTTAAAAGACAAATTAATAGTATGTAATAATTTAATCGACTATAATAAGATAATAAAAAAATCAGAAGAAGTTATAACAGATTTTAAAAAAGATAAAAATGAAATAACTTTTTTGAATATAGGAAGACATGACGAAAAACAAAAACAGTTAACAAGACTAATAAAGTCAGCTGAGGTATTAAAAAAAGAAAACTATAAATTTAAAATAATATTAGTTGGAGTTGGTCCAGATACACGAAATTACAAAAAAAAGGTAAAAGACTTAAATTTAGAAAAAGAAATTATATTTTTGGGACCAAAAAAGAATCCATATCCGTATTTTAAAAAATGTGATAGTGTAATTTTAACGTCGAATTTTGAAGGATATCCAGTTGTATATATAGAATCATTGGTGTTTAATAAACCAATAATAACAACAGATGTATCAGATAGTAAAAAAGATATAGAAGGAAAATATGGCATAGTTTGTTCAAAAGATGTTAAACAAATAAGCAAAGCAATGGAAGAATTTATAAACAACGGATATGAAATAAAAAATAAATTTGACCCAGAAAAATATAATAACGAAATAATAAAAAAAATAGAGGATATTATATTGAAGTAAAACTACACAAGAAAACTACACAAGAAACTACACAAGAAATTTGAAGTGGTATGTAGCAATTCAAAAGCTAGGAGGCGGAAATGAAATTAATAAGCGTAATAATTCCGATATATAACACACAAAAATATTTAAAAAAATGCATTGATTCAGTAGAAAGTCAAAGCTACAACAATATAGAAATAATACTAGTAAATGATGGCTCTACAGATAGTTCAGAAAAAATAATACAACCATATTTACAAAAATATGAAAATATTAAATATTACAAAAAAGAAAACGGTGGATTATCTGATGCAAGAAATTACGGAATACAAAAGGCAACTGGTGATTATATATGCTTCTTAGATTCTGACGATTACATAGATATAAATTTGTTTTCAAAATTACAAAAATACTTAGATTTAGATTACGATATGATAAAATACAAACTTGTAAAAGTAGACGAAAACTATAATGAAACGGAAAAAGTAGATGGTCCAATATTTGAAGAAAAAACAGGAGAAGAAGCATTTAATACATTATATTATCAAGATGTAATGTTACAACCAGCGTGGTTATACTTATATAAAACCGAGTTCTGGAAAGAAAATAATTTTGAATATCCATTAGGAAAATTACATGAAGATTTTGCATTAACATCACTAATAATGTTAAAGGCAAAAAAAGTAGCATCAACAAATGTATACGGATATTATTATTATCAATCAAGTTCAAGTATAACACGAGGAAATAACCAACAAAAAATAATGAAAAGAGCATTAGATATGTTATACCATTATGATTATATGAATGAAAAAATAAAAGAATACAATATATCTAAACAAACATTAGAAAATTTAAAAATATATTATACAAACAATATAATTTTAAAAATAGAAGATTTAAACAAAATAAATCAAAAATACTATATAAAAGAAATTAAAAAGCGAAAAATATTAAAAAATATAAAAGCAAGAAATTTTAAACAATTACTAAAGAAAATAATTTTAAATATAAATATAAGATGGTATTTAAAATTAAGATAATAGGAGGGAATATGCCTAAAGTTAGTATTATAGTACCAGTATATAATGTAGAAAGATATATAGTAAGGTCAATGGATTCATTAGTAAATCAAACTTTAAAAGATATAGAAATAATAGTTGTAAATGACGGATCTACAGACAATTCAAAAAAATTAATTGAAATATATCAAAAAAAATATCCAAATAAAATAAAATTAGTGGATAAAAAAAATGGTGGATTATCTGATGCAAGAAATTACGGAATACCATATGCAACAGGAGAATATATTGCATTTTTAGATTCAGATGATTATGTGGAACTAGATACATATGAAAAAATGTACAACAAGGCAAAAGAAGATGACAGTGATTTGGTAGAATGCGATTTTATATGGGAATATCCAGATAGAAAAAAGATTGATACAGGAAAAATATATAATAACAAAAAAGAAATGTTAACATATGCAAGAGTTGTTGCTTGGAATAAATTAATAAAAAGAAGCTTAATAGAAGAGCACAAAATGGAGTTCCCAAAAGGATTAAGATATGAAGATGTAGAATTCTTTTACAAAATGGTTCCATATTACAATAAAGTATCATTTGTAAAAGAGCCATTAATACACTATATTCAAAGAAGTTCATCAATATCAAATACACAAAATGAAAGAACCAAAGAAATATTCACAATAATGGACAATGTAATAAAATACTACAAAGAAAATAATTTATATGAAGAATATAAAACAGAGCTAGAATATACATACGCACGATTGCTATTATGCAGTTCGTTATTTAGAATTACAAAAATAGAAGATGCAAAAATAAGAAAGCAATTATTAAATGAAACGTGGATAAGACTAAATAACGAATTTCCAAATTGGAAGAAAAATGAAATACTAAAAAAAGATAAATCAGCAAAAAATTTTTATATGAAAACAGTAAATAAATTTACATATAAAATATATTGTGCTATTTTTAGTGCTTAAAGAGGTGATAACAATTAAAAAAATTTTATTTGGAATAACAAGCCTAACACTAGGTGGAGCAGAGCGAGTATTAGTAGATATATCAAATAAGCTATCAGAAAAATACGATATAACAATATTTTCAATATATGACAATGGAGAGCTAAAAAATGATTTAAACAAAAATGTAAAATTTAAAGCTTTATATAATTGCAGATATGATGAATTAACAAAATTACAAAAAATGTGGATTCCAATAAAAATATTGTTATTCAGCAAAATAATTTATAATAAAAAAACAAAACAAAATTATGACACAGAAATAGCATTTTTAGAAGGACCAATAACAAGATTATTTAGTAAAAAAAATAAAGATGTTCACAAAATAGCGTGGATTCATAATGACATAGAAAAAGTATTTGGCAATGATTTAAAATCAAAAATAAAAAAATATATAGATAAAAAAATATACAAGAAGTACAATGATTTAGTATTTGTAAGTCAAGATAATATGGAAAAATTTCAAAACATATATAATGATTTAAATACAGAAAATATGCATGTTATTTATAATTATATAGATAAAGATTTAGTAATAAAAAAATCAAATTATAATATAAAAGTTGAATTTGACTATAATTCAATAAATTTTTTAACAGTATGTAGATTAGTAAAGCAAAAGGCAATAGATAGATTTATACGAGTTCATAGTAAATTAATAAAGCGAGGTTTAAAACACAAAGTATATATAATTGGAGATGGACCAGAAAAAGAAAATCTTCAAAAATTAATAAAGCAAGAAAATGTAGAAGATACTTTCGTTTTATTAGGTAAAAAAGAAAATCCATATCCATATATAAAAAATGCAAACTATTTTTGTTTATTATCTGAATTTGAAGGATATGGAATGGTATTAGAAGAAGCAAAAATATTAAACAAACCAATAATAATAACAAATACAGCAGCACGAGAGTGCATAGAAAATTATCCAAAGGCGTTGATATTAGAAAATAGTGAAGACGAAATTTATGATGGATTGTATAAGCTATTAAATGATAATGATGACAAAATATTTAATAATACACAAACAAATACTGAATATGACAATACAGAAAAGTTACAAAAAATTATAGAATTAGTAGGTGATTAAATGAAATTTTCCATATTAACAGCAACATATAACAGAGCAAAATGTTTACCTGAATTATATGAAAGCTTAATAAAAAATAAATCTAGTAATTATGAAATAGAATGGTTAATAATGGATGATGGCTCTAAAGATGAAACAGAAAATTTGATAAAAGATTATATTGCTAAAAATAAAATTGAAATAAAATTTTTCAAACAACAAAATCAAGGCAAAATGACAGCAATAAATAATTTAGCACAATATGTAACAGGTGAAATATGGATAGAATGTGATTCTGATGATTATTTTACAGATGGAGCATTTGATAAAATCAAGGATTTATATGAAAAGAACAAAGAAAGAAAAGATATTTATGCATTTGCTTTTTTAAAAATTGATCAAAATGGAAATAATATGGGAAATACATTTAAAAAAGAAGAAACAACAATGTTTGATTTATATTTTAAAGAAGGCGGAACAGGCGAAAAAGCATTGGCTTTTATTACTGAAGTTAGAAAAAAGTATAGATATGAATTAGAGCATAATGAAAGATTTGTTACAGAAGCTAGAATGTATCATAAAATGGATAAGGATTACAAGATGATTTGTAATAATGAGTATATGATGGTATGTGAGTATCAAGAGGAAGGATATACGAAGAATATTAATAAGGAATTTGTGAATAATCCATTTGGGTATTATATGTATTTTTATGAGATTTTGAATGATATGGATATGAAAGGGGTTTCTTTTGGTAAGAGGTTGTATGTTATTAAGCATTTTATTTTGTTTTCTGAAATAACAAAAACTACTATAAAGATAAAGAAAATACGAAATTTATTAAATAAATTTTTAGTAAGTGTCTTATACATTCCAGGTAAATTGAAGTCAAAAGAATATTTAAAAAATAATACATAAAGGAGACTAACTATGAAAAGAGTACTTACATATGGAACATATGATTTATTACATTACGGACATATTAATTTACTAAAAAGAGCAAAAGAATTAGGAGACTATCTTATTGTTGGCTTATCAACAGATGAGTTTAATGAAATAAAAGGGAAAAAGGCATATCATAATTATGAAACCAGGAAACTAATGCTTGAAGCAATAAGATATGTTGATTTAGTAATTCCAGAAGAAAATTGGAGTCAAAAAATAGATGATATAAAAAAGTATCAAGTTGACTTGTTAGTTATGGGAGATGATTGGAGTGATTCTAAAAAATTTATTTCATTGAAAGAATATTGTGAAATACGTTTTTTGCCTCGAACAAAAGGAATATCTACAAGCAAAATAAAAAGAGAGCTACATCTTCAAAATCCTGTTTCCGGAGTTGATCAATTACCAGAAAGCGAATAAAGAATAGAAAGATTAATGATATAAAAATAACATCTCTAAATTGAGATGCTATTTTTTTTGTTTAAAATTAAGTTTAGATTTTGCATTTTGAAAAACTTGAAATAATTTCCACGATTTTGAATTGTATATAAGTTTTATTTCATCTTTTAGTTGTTTATTTTGTGTGGCTAAATTATTCACTTTTGAATTTAAAGCACAAATTTGACTTTGGCTGTTATTTAAATCAATTTTTAATTGCTCTTCTTTAGAAACATATGGTTTATGTTTCAAACTAAAATTAGTCGAGTCAAATAAAAAATCAAATAATGATTGACAGATATGAGTATTATTAGAAAGCATTAATTTTTTAAATCTATTACGTTCGTCCAAAAAATAATCTGTTTTATATAGTAAATTTCCTATATTGGTGATAAGCTCTTGTAAGTTGTTTGCCATTGGACCAGGGAACCAAATATCACGGTTATTTAAAACGATACCTCTTTTTGATAGATAGTCGTCTATATCTTTTTGAAGAAATAATACAGGTCTGTCTAATAATAAATATTCAACATATATTGATGAATAATCAGATATTAATAAATCAGCAGCATTTATAATCTCATGAATAGTAATAAGTTCTTTTGACATAACAGAGTCATTTAGTACTAATATATTTGGATGATTTATAGAGCTAACTACATCTTCCTCGGAAGGATGTTTTTTTATAACTAATAGATATTTTTCTTCTTCCAAAAATTTTGTTAATTGTTTTTCATCATATTTCTCTAGATTTAATAAATTTGAAGAAAATATATTCTTAGAGTCATTTCTGTTAAGTCCATTTCTAAAAGTAGGAAGATAAAAAATAATTTTCTTATAATCATAAATATTTTTATTAGTTAGTTTTTGTAAATTAAACTTTCCATCACTATTAAGAATATATTCATCACGACAAAATCCAATAGGTATAGTTCTATTAATATTTACATTAAAAGAAGCAGCAAAAATTAATCTTGAAAATTCAGATGGGACAATTATAAAATCAGTTTTATTTTGTGCCTCTGAAAGGTAATCAATATCTTGAGAAGATAAGTTATCTAAAAAATATCCAATTTTTTTAGGACCAAATCCGTGCCATTGATTAATATATATTTGGTTTATATTTTTTTCTGAAAATAATGCACCATGAGTATCAAATATAATATTAATTTTATTTATTAAGTCAATATATTCATTACTTTTAAACAACACACAATTAATGCCATTTTCTTTCAAAATTGGTAGTATATTATCGTTATATATTACCCAAGTTAAATTAAATTTATCTTTATATTTTTTATTAAGAAATTCATAGAATGCTTTTGGATTTCCAGAAAAATCTGGAAAACTTGAAAATAATATGTTTGCTCTATTTGACATATAACAAAACCTCCTTTGGGAGACAGTATATCATATGAATATGAAATAAGCTAGAAAAATATTTAATTTAATGATGTTTGCTTTATTTATAATTATAAAAAATATAATTTATTTAACTTACTTGACACACATAAATAGTATGTTAAAATATTGACAATATCTTATTTTAGATATATATTTTACTTAAATTTAGAAAGGGTGAAGATATGAAAGAGGCAGAGCAGGATAGAATAGTTGTAGATCACGTATATAAAAGTTTTAATATATATATGGACAAAGCTAATAGTTTAAAAGAAAAATTATTATTTTGGAATAGAAATAGAAGAGAAAAGAGAGAGGTATTAAACGATATAAATTTAACAATAAAAAACGGAGAAGCAGTAGCACTTATTGGAGTTAATGGAAGCGGAAAATCTACATTATTGAAGCTAATGACAAAAATAATATATCCTAATAAGGGAAAAATAACAACTTATGGAAAATTGACATCCTTATTAGAGCTTGGTGCAGGTTTTCACCCAGACTTTTCTGGAAGAGAAAATATATATTTTAATGCATCTATTTTTGGTTTAACAAAAAAAGAAATAGATGAGAGATTGGATAATATAATAGAATTTTCTGAACTTAAAGATTTTATAGATAATCCAGTTAGAACATATTCGTCAGGAATGTATATGAGACTTGCTTTTTCAATAGCAATTAATGTTGATGCTGAAATTTTATTAATTGATGAGATTTTAGCAGTAGGAGATCAACATTTTCAAGAAAAATGTATAAATAAAATGAAAGAATTAAAAAAACAAGGAAAAACAATGGTCTTTGTAACACATAGTATGAATACAGTAAAAGAATTTTGTGATAGAGCAGTGTGGTTATACAAAGGAAAAATTAAAATGGATGGAAAGCCTGAGAATGTAATAGATGAATATTTAAAGGAAACATTGTAAATAAAGCTTAATGAAAGGAAAAAATAATATGAAAATTTTTAAAGATTTATATAATTATCGAGAGCTGTTAAAAACAAATATAACAAAAGATGTTGGAGGAAAATATAAAAATTCCTTTTTGGGTGTTTTATGGTCTTTTGTTAACCCATTACTACAAATTGCTGTTTATGCATTTGTTTTTCAAATTATATTAAAAAGCAATATAGAAAATTATGCTGTATATTTATGCTGTGGATTAGTTCCTTGGCAATATTTTTCATCAGTTGTGCTAAGAGGGGCAGCAGTAATAATAGATAATGGAAATGTAATAAAAAAGGTATACTTTCCAAGGGAAATTTTGCCAATATCTGTAGTAACAAGTGAAGGAGTCAATTTTTTAATATCTACAATAATAATATTAGGATTTGTTGTATTTGGTGGAATTGGTTTATCAATAAATATATTATGGTATTTTTTAATTGTATTGATACAATACATTGTTTCAATAGGCGTAGCATTTATAGTTTCAAGTTTGACTGTATATTTTAGAGATTTATTACATATTTTGGGGATTATTATGCAATTATTGTTTTATGCAACACCAATAGTATATGCAGTAGATGCTGTACCATCAAATTTCAGATGGTTAATGAAATTAAATCCAATGTCATATTTAATAACTGGATATAGAGATATTTTTTATAATAAAACAATGCCAAGTTTTCACGGGTTATTTATTGCATTTATAATGGGAATAATATTAATTACAGTTGGATATTTAATATTTAAAAAATTAGAAAAAAAATTTGCTGAAGAGTTATAAAAATAAAGTTTGGAGGGAATTATGATAAATAAAGATTTTTTATTTTCAATTATTGTGCCAGTATATAACACTGAAAAGTATATAGAAAAATCGTTAAATTCAATCTTAAAAGCTATAAAGGATGATTGTGAAGTAATAATTATAAATGATGGTTCAACTGATAATTCAGAGAAAAAAATCAATGAATTTTTAGAAAAGTTACCATCAAAATTGAAAAATAATTTTGTTTATACTAAAAAAGAAAATAAAGGGTTAGCTGATACAAAGAATGTTGGTTTAGATATGGCACATGGAAAATATATAAGTGTAGTTGATTCAGATGATTGCATAAGAGATGATTTTTATGATATAGCGAGAAGATATATAGATGATTATGATATGATAATATATGATGTTTATGTTGTTTTTGAAAAAGATAAAAAATTAAACTATATATCAAGAGCAAAACAAGATTACAAAGAAAATGATATGGTAGCGATATTAAATGGGGCTATATCAGGGTCATCATGTAATAAAATAATAAAAAAGGAGCTATATAATGGATATAGATTTCCTGTTGGAAAACAATATGAAGATACAGCAGTAACTCCTTTTATTATATCAGATGCCAAAAAAATAAAGTATGTGCCATATCCTATGTATTATTATTTGCAAAGGGAAAAATCAATTGTTGCAACAAATACATATATGTCTGCTTTTTATAAAATATGTGAGAATATATCAGAAGTATTAAGAAAAGATAATAAAGATATGGAAAAATATAAATATGTAATAAACGAGTTCTTTGCAGATAGAATACTAGATATATTAACACAAGAGCTAAATGAAAATAAAGATGAAATGAATGATAATCTGCAAAAATTTTCAAATAATAATAAAGAAGTATTAAATTATATAATTGATAGCAATATGATATACACTATTGAAAATCATTATTCTGAAAGACAGAAAAAGTTAGTAGTAGAAATAATAGAAGATTTAAAAAATAATAATTCAAAAAATGTAGTTAAAGTATTGAAGATTAGAAAAATCATAAATAAATTGAGAAGCATAAGGAGGTAAAAATGAGAAAAAAAATACACTATTGCTGGTTTGGTGGAAAAAAACTTCCTAAAAGTGTAAGAGAATGTATTGCAACATGGAAAAAGATGTTACCAGAATATGAAATAAAAGAATGGAATGAATCAAATTTTGATATTAATACATCAAATTTTGTAAAGGAAGCTTATGAAAACAAAAAATGGGCTTTTGTAAGTGATTATGTGAGAATATATGCTTTATATCAAGAAGGTGGTATATATTTTGATACAGATATGAAAGTACTAAAAAATGTATCAGACATAGTTGATAAAGATATGTTTTTAGGATACGAAGATAGTGGATTTATTGGAACAGCAGTTATTGGAGTAAAGGAAAAAAATAATAAATATATAAAGGAAATATTGGATTATTACAATAGAATCGATCATTTTAATCCTGATATAATGTATAATTACGCAAATCCTGTAATTATTACAAAGATATTAAAAAAATATAATAGTATTGTAAATGAGGAAGGTATAAAAATATTTGATAATAATATTTTTGTATATCCACGAGATTATTTTTATCCGTTAAGTTATAATTACGCTGAGAGAGAATATACGGAAAATACATGTATGGTTCACTTATTTAATGCAACATGGACAAGTAAAGGTGAAAGACGAACAATAGGAGTGTACAGAAAGTTCGGTCCAGATGTAGGACGATTTATTAATAATACTATAGATAAAATATGTAATATAAAATATAGAGTAATTGGAAGAGGAAAGCGCATAGTAAATTGGGCAAAGATGAAATATTCTATATATATAAATAGAGCGAAAAGAATTAATAAAATAAAAGAAGAGTTAAAAAGAAAGAAAAGTGATTATATAGTAATTTGTCATCCAGAATATTCTGAAGAAAACAAACTAATTAAAACATTAGAAAATGAGAATATAATATATATAAGGGAACAATACACAAGTAAAGAGGCAAAAAAAATAGCAATGGTAATAAATGAGGCAAATATTAAATCTATAATATTTAATTCTTATGCAAACGGATGGGATAAAATAATACAATCACTAAAGCAAATAAATAGAAAAATAAGAATAAAGGCAATTATCCATGGTGAAAATAATATATTATCAGATGATGTGAACTTCGAAAAAATAAATGAAATAATAAATTTATATGACAAAGGAAAAGTAAATGAAATAGGATTTGATGATGAGAATACTTTTAGATTTTACAAAGAAAAGGGATATGAGGCAAAACTAATATATCCATATATAGATATAAACAAAAATGTAAAATTTGAAGAAAAAAATGAAAAGGAATATTTTAAAATAGGAATGTATATGGAAAATAGTAATTCATATCAAAATATATTTAATCAAATAGCAGCTGTATCATTATTTGAAAATGCAAAACTTGACTGCAAATTTACAACATATCAAATGTCTACTATAATAAGAAAATACAGTATAAATATGATTGGAAATAAAGACAATCCAAATGAAGAGGAATTATATACGAGGATGGCTGAAAATGATGCAAATATATATGTAACACTTATGAATAATGGAAGTACAGTACCTTTGGAAAGTTTTGAACTAGGAGTACCTTGTATAATAAGTAATTGTTGCAAATATTTTAGAAATAGTGATTTAGAAGAAGAAATAATAGTAAAAAATAGAAATGATATATATGAGATTTATAAAAAAATGAAATATGTTATAGAGAATAAAGAGAAGATTATTGAGTTATATAAAAAATGGAAAGAAGAATATTATTTGGAAGCCAAAAATAAAAATATAGAATTTTTTAATTAAGCTTGGAGGAAAGTGATGGATGAATCTAAAAGAAAAAGTATAATTATTGATGAGCTTGAAATAGAAAATAAAATATTAAAAGAGAATCTTAAGAAAAAAGAAGAGATAATGAAAAATATAATAGAGACTAAAGAAAACAATATTAAGGAGCTAAAGCAAAGCTATATTGAAGAAAAAAATATTAGGGAAGGATTAGCACTTGATTTAGAACGAATATATAATTCAAGAAGTTATAAATTAACACAAAAAATAAAAAAAATTTTAAGGAGATAAGCTTTGGATAATTTTAAGAAAAAAGTAGCCATTATAATAGACAAAATAGGTTGGGCATATTATAATTCTGCATTAGAAATACAAAAAAATTTGAAAAATGATTTTGATATAGACATTATTGATATGGAAATGTTTGGAAATAATGTGGTAAAGGTGTTTTTATTGAGCGAAAAATATGACTTGATGTTTTTTATGTGGAGAGGTTTGATATCATGGTTATATAGTGATTACTCGAAAGATTATATAAAACAATTAGGTTTTTCATTTGATGAGTTTATGGAACGTTTTTTCAAAAGCAAAAATATTGTTACTGGGGTATATGACCATTTATTTTTACAACAGGAACAGGAAAGAACGGAATTTATATTAAATAATGTAAAGGATTATTTGGTAAGCTCAAAAAAGTTACAAAATATTTACTCAAATTTTGAAAAAAAACCAAGTAGAGAAATTTCAGACGGTGTAGATTTAGAATTATTTAAAATGTATAATACTTCAAAATATAAGAATATAGGAAAAAGAAATATAAAAATAGGTTGGTGTGGAAATAGCAAGTTTACAGATGAGAATGATGATGATTTAAAGGGATTAAATAAAATAATAAAACCAGCAATAGAAGAGTTGATTGAAGAAGGATATAATATTGAATTGGATATAGCGGATAAAAATATAAAAGAAATTCCCCATATAGAAATGCCACAGTATTATAATGATATAGATATATATGTGTGTGCTTCTAGAACTGAAGGAACGCCAAATCCTATTTTAGAAGCTATGGCATGTGGAGTGCCAATTATATCAACTGATGTAGGAATAGTAAGCGAGGTTTTTGGAGTACAACAAAAAAATTTTATCATAGAACGTTCTTGTAGTGATTTAAAGGAAAAAATAAGTGAAATGCTAGTCCAAAGAAATAAGATGGAAAAATTATCTAAAGAAAACTTAAAACAGATTCAAGAGTGGTCTTGGAATAAGAAAAGTAATGAGTATAAAGAATTTTTTGTAGAAAATATAAGGAAAGGGATTAAATTATGAAAAAATTAAAAAATATATTTAACAAATATAATGCAACAATATGGATAATAGTGGTCTCGTTATTAAGCATAGTTTTATTATCTTTTTATCCAGGAATTATGTCTATAGATGGAACAAATCAATGGAATCAAGTTATGAGTGGAAATATAATAAAAAATCATCCATTTTTTTCAACTTTTTTTTGGTGGTTGTTGTCTAAAATATGGAACTCAACAACTGTATTATTTGTATTTCAAATATTACTAGTAGCATCAATATGGACATATCTATGTTCAGTATTGAGAACAAAAGAAAATTTTAAATTTCTTGTTATGTATTCAGTAATAATATGTTTTATTCCAGTAATATTTCTTTATTCTATAACTGCATGGAAGGATATTATATATTCATATAACCTATTGTTATTGGCAATATTAATGTTTATTGGAGTGAAAAAAGACTACAAGTATTCATATTTTCAGCTATTTTTAATAGCGATAAGTCTAATTTGGATAAATAACTATAGGTATAATGGGATAATTGTAGTTGCTTTAATGCTAGTGACATTGGGGATTATATTCTTTAAGAATAGAATGAATAAAGGAAAGATTATAGCTTTAATTTTAATGTTAATTTCAATATTTGGAATAACAAAAGTACCAGAATTAGTAATGTATAAAGAAGAGAATATATCAAATAATAGAATTGGATCTTTGGATGATATTGAGATGTATATATTAACAACATATGTGGCCAATGACAAAATTGATGATACTAGTGATTTAGAAGTGATTAATAAAGTTTATCCCATAGATAAGATTAAAGAAGAATATCATCCATATGTAATAAATAGTATGTCTTATAGCAAATATTATAATAGAGATGCATATAGTGAGAACAAAAAGCAAGTAAAAAATATATTAATAAAATATATAATGAAGAATCCTAAGACTCTTATTAAACATTATACAAATGTGGACAACTTATTATTTGGGTTAAATTGTGAAAGAGATAATGCTTGTTACTTATATATGTATGAGTTTAGTAATTGGGATAGCAAATATTCAGGAAATTTTGATAAAATTACTAAACCAATATTTAAAGGTGGTTATAAATTTTATTTAAAAATAGTTAATAGAAGTTTTAATTCTGATTTAGGAAAAATTATATTTATGCCTGCTTTTTCATTATATTTAAGTATAATAATATGTACTTATATAGTTGCCAATAAAAATAAAAAGGAATATTTTCTTTGTTTAATACCAATGATTTATAATACGATATCTTTAATGCCAATAAATATTGCGCAAGATGCGAGATATGCTTTAATAAATTATTTAACATTAATATTATTGATAATACCTATTGGATTGTTTGATAAAAAAGAAAAGAAAATAGAAAAAAGATGTAAAGTTGATGATGAAGCAAGAGTTCTTGTAATGGTTCCAGCATATAATGAAGCCTTAAATATTGAAAAAACAATAAAAGATATAGAAGAAAATTCGAATTATGATTATATAATAATAAATGATAATTCAAAAGATAACACGAAAGAAATTTGTGAAAAAAATAAATTTAATTATATATCATTACCTGTTAATTATGGATTATCGAGTGCAATTCAGCTGGGAATGAAATATGCATTAGAAAATAATTATAATATAGCGGTTCAATTTGATGGTGATGGACAACATAGTGCCAAATATTTAAATAAACTAGTTGAAACATTAGTAGAAGATAAGGCTGATATAGCTATCGGGTCGAGATTTGTTAATTGTAAAAAACCGTTTTCGATGAGGATGCTAGGTAGTAGATTAATTACATTTGTTATAAAACTAGTAACAAATATAAAAATTTGTGACCCTACATCCGGAATGAGAGCATACAATCAAGATGCTATAAGAGAAATTGCTCAAAATGATTGTTTAACACCAGAGCCGGATACAATGGTTTACTTTTTAAAGAGGGGTTATAAAATAAAAGAAGTTCAAGTTAAGATGTCAGAAAGAGAATTTGGTGAAAGTTATTTAAATACTTGGAAGTCAATTGAATATATGGTAAATATGATATTTTCGATTATATTTATTAGGGCATTTACAAATAAATAAAATAATTGAATGGAGAAGAAAAATATGAGTATTACATTAAGATTGTTATTAATAATTGCATCAGTTTCAGCATTATTATTAACCATAAAAAAAATAAATCAATCAAAATTAAAGATATCAGAATCAATTATATGGATAATTAGCTCAATTGTACTTATTTTGATGAATTTATTCTCGGGGATAGTTGGAAGAATTTCGTCTGCTTTAGGTTTTATTGCTCCTGTTAATTTTGTATTTTTTATAGTAATAATATTTTTACTAATACAAGTATTTTTATATAATATTAGAATTAGTCAGTTAAATGTAAAAGTTAAGGAATTAGACCATTATTTGGCAATTAATGAAAAGAAAAATAAAAAGGATAGGAGCTAGTTAGATGAATAATTACAAATTATCAATAGTTGTAGCTGTATATAATTTAGAAAAATACTTACCAAAATGTTTAGAGTCATTGGTAAATCAAACATTACAAAATATTGAGATATTGTGCGTTGATGATGGCTCTACTGATTCAGCACCAAAAATAATCGATGAGTATGCAAGAAAGTATCCAGAAAAAGTAAAAGCGTATCATAAAGAAAATGGGGGAGAATTTACAACTAGAAATTTTGGGTTAGAAAGAGCAAGTGGCGAGTATGTAACATTTGTTGATACAGATGATTATGTTGAGTTGAATTGGGCGGAAAAATTATATAAAGCAGCGAAAGAAAATAATGCTGATATGGCAGTTTGTGCATTTGAAAGAATTGACTTAAAAACAAATAAGGTGGTTTCAAAAAATATGACCAATTTTGGAAATTCTGTAAAAGATATAAATTCAAACGACGATTTTATGCTTTTTATTAATCCTGCACCATGGAATAAGATATATAAACTAGAAAAAGTAAAAGACTTGAGATTTTTAAATTTCAGAGGATTTAATGATATGATATTTTTAACAAGCAGTTATACAAAAATTAATAGGGTTGCTTTTGTTCCAGATGTTTTATATCATTATTATTTAAGATATGATTCCCAAATACATTCTGTTAATATGAAAGATGTGGAAAATTTCAAAAAATACTTGTTAGAATTAAAAAAATTATATATAAAAGAAAATAAGTATGAAAGTATGAGATACATATTGGATATGATGGCATTTATTCATTTGGGAACATCCGTGATGTATAGAGCATCTTATGATAAAACAATAAATATGAAAAATTTATTAAAAGATACCATAAAGTATTTGGATTATAACTTTGGAACTTGGAGAAAAAACCCATATTTAAAACTAGGCTATTCAATAAAAAAGGGACCTACACATATTGGTTTATGGGGAATTTCAAAATTATACAAATTAAATATTCCTATGGTATATATACGAGTATATAGATTCATGATAGATAAATTAAAAATAGACATAAAATGGTAAAATTAATTATTAGGAGAAAAAATTGGAAAAAAATAAAGAATTTAAAAGTAATTTTTTGTGGAATATAATAGGGACAACAGCTAGTGCATTTAACTCATTATTCTTTATGATTGCAATAACAAGAATAAATGGTTTAGAAGATGCAGGTATTTTTACAATAGCATTTTCGACTGCCTGTATTTTATATATGATAGGAATATATGCTGGAAGAATTTATCAAGTCACAGAAAATAACGATAAAATTAGTGATACCGATTACATTGTAAACCGTTTGATATCATCAGGTGCAGTAATTATTATTGTTATCTTATTTGTAATTTTTAAGGGATATAATCTATATAAATCTACAATATTTGTTGCATTGAGCACATACAAAGCATTAGAAGCAATTTCAGAAGTGTTTTATGGAATATTGCAAAAAAATGACTTATTAAATATTGTGGGAAAATCTTCTTTTATCAAAGCTATTACTAGTTTAATTGCTTTTGTCATTGTAGATCTAATTACAAAAAATGTATTATTATCATCCATATCGATATCAATTATATATATTTTAGTAATATTCTTATATGATATTAAAAAAACAAAAAATGTAATTGATTATAAAAAATTTAATTGTAAAAGAGCTATATCAATATTTAAATCAGGTTTCTTTACATTTGCAATTTCTTTTTTAGGATTATATATGACGAATGCACCTAAATATGCAATAGATAAATTTTTGACAGAAGATATACAAGCAATTTTTGGGATAATAATTATGCCGGCAACAGTAATGGGGTTGGTGGCACAGTTTTTGATTCATCCATATTTAAATCAAATATTTGAATTATATAAGAATGGTAATTTGATAAAATTAAAAAAATTATTATATAGAATAATTGCTTCTATACTTATTATAGGTATTATATGTTCTATTGCGGGATATACACTTGGAACACAGGTGTTAGGTATAATATATGGTTTAAATTTGGGTATATATAAAATACAATTATTTATAATTTTAATAGGTGCAACATTTTATACACTTGCAGGAATTATATCACCAGTATTAATAACAATGAGATGCACAAAAATACAGTTTGTAGTATATGTAATAATGGCACTTATAGAGCTAATATTATGTAATGTTTTAGTTATGAAAATAGGTTTTAACGGTGCTATTTGGGCTTATTTTATTACAATGTTTTTATATTGTATTACATTCTTTATTGTTGCAATGAAGGTAATAAATAGTAAGAAATTATTATTAGAAGGAGGTAATTAAAAAGTATGAATATAGTATATACATTAAATGATAAATTTGTACCACAAGTAGCTGCTGGTATATGTTCTGTATGTGAAAACAATTTAAATGCCAGCAATATAAATTTTTATTTGATTTCTAATGAAATATCAGACGAAAATAAAGCATTATTAGAAGAATTTGTGAAATCATATAAAAGAAAAATAAGTATAATAGAACTAGGAGATATAAAAAAATATTTTGATTTTGAATTTGATACTACAGGATGGAATTCTATAGTTCTTGCACGACTAGTTGTAGACAAATTGTTACCTAAGGATATAAAAAGAATTTTATATTTAGATGGAGATACAATAGTAAGAGGCAGTTTAGAAGAACTTTGGAACCAAGAACTTGGCGAAAATGTATTGGCAGCAAGCATAGAACCAACAGTTGACAAAATAAGAAAGAAAAATTTAGGCTTGGAAAAATATTCATATTTTAATGCGGGGGTGCTGCTAATTGATTTGGAAAAATGGAGAAATATAAATGCGGGGAAAATTATATTAGATTATTATAAAGCAAATAATGGTAGATTGTTTGCTAATGATCAAGATGCAATAAATGGAGCTTTGGTAGGGAAAATATATACTTTATTACCTAAATATAATTTCTATAATATATTTTATCAATACCCATATAAATTTTTAAAGAGAATGATGGAGCCTGTTAAATATATATCAGAAAACGATTTTAACGAATGTGTAAAGAATCCAATAATTATTCATTATTTAGGGGAAGAAAGACCTTGGAGAGCAGGAAATCATCATAAGTATAAAAACGACTACATAAAGTACTTAAGTAAAACACCATGGAAAGAAACTGACAATGAAAAAGGTTGGAATTTATATTTTATATGTTGGTATATATTTAATTTTATAACCAAACCATTTCCGACATTAAGATATAAAATAATAAATTCGTTGATTCCTTTTTTTATGAAAATAAGATCAAAAAAAAATAAGTAAAGAAAATAAATTTAGATAATTGCATTATGGTAATCATGTTTCCAATATATTAGTTGACAAATAATGTAAATGAAGAATGCTGGAACAATATTGGAAATAAAAGAATTCAAATAAAATCAAAATGAAAAAGTACAAGCTAATGCCTTGTACTTTCTTTATTTTAATGATATTATTATCCCATAAAATAATGAAAGAAGGTAACACTATGAAAATATTAATAACAGGAGCAAATGGAATGCTTGCAAAATCAGTAAAATCAAAATTAGCAAATAATGATTTAATATGCACAGATGTTGCAGACTTAGATATAACAAACAAAGAAGCGGTAATGGAATTTGTAAAAAATACAAAACCAGAGTATATAATAAATTGTGCAGCTTTTACTGCAGTAGATAAAGCTGAAACTGCTGGACCTATAGTAGAAAAAATAAATGCAGAAGGACCTAAAAACTTGGCAGTTGCAGCAAATGAATATGGTGCAAAATTAATACATATAAGCACTGACTATGTATTTGGAGGAAATTTAGAAATATCAAAAGCACATAGTGAAGATGACCCCAAAGCACCTGTAACAGAATATGGAAGAACAAAACTATTAGGAGAACAAGCAATTGAAAATAATTGCAAAGAATATTATATATTTAGAACAGCTTGGTTATATGGTGATGGTAATAATTTTGTAAGAACAATGCTTAAATTAGGAACTACAAAAGATGAAATAAGTGTTGTTTCAGATCAACATGGAAGTCCAACATATGCTGAAGATTTGGCAGAAATAATTAAACAAGCTATTGATAAAAAAATTCCATATGGAGTATATCATACAACAAATGAAGGATTTACAACATGGTATGATTTTACAAAGAAAATATTTGAAAAAGCTGGAATTAATTGTAAAGTAAACCCTGTAACTACAGAAGAATACATAAAAATGATGAATGTAGTTCAAGCAAAACGCCCAGAAAATTCACAATTATCTAAAGCAAAATTGAATTCTGTAGGAATAGAAATTCCAACTTGGGAAGATGCATTAGATAGATATTTAAAGATAGAGCTAAACAAATAGAAAGACTAGAAAGGATGAATAATAATGAAAAATAGAAAAGGAATAATTTTAGCTGGTGGTAGCGGAACAAGACTGTATCCATTAACAATAGCAATATCAAAGCAAATAATGCCTGTATATGATAAACCAATGATATATTATCCATTATCTGTCTTAATGGAAGCTGGAATAAAAGATGTGTTAATAATATCAACACCAAGAGATATTGTAATATTTGAAAGTCTTTTAGGAGATGGCTCTCAATGGGGAATGAGCTTTGAGTATAAAGTTCAAGAAAAACCAAATGGATTAGCAGAAGCATTTATAATAGGAGCGGACTTTATTGGCGAAGATAATGTTGCAATGATATTAGGTGATAATATGTTTTATGGAGAGCATCTTTCAGAAAAATTAAAAGAAGCTACTCAAAGAGAAGATGAATCAACAATTTTTGGATATTATGTAAAAGACCCAAGAGCATATGGCGTGGTAGAAATTGATGAAAATGGAAAAGCTATATCAATTGAAGAAAAACCTCAAAATCCAAAATCAAATTATGCTGTACCAGGATTATATTTCTATACAAATGATGTTATACAAATTGCAAAAAGTGTAAAACCATCAGCAAGAGGAGAGCTTGAAATTACATCTGTTAATGAAGAATATATGAAACTAGGTAAGTTAAAAGTTGAAAAATTGGGAAGAGGAATGACTTGGTTTGATACAGGTACACATGATGCTTTACTTGAAACAGCAAGCTTTGTTCAAACAATAGAAAAAAGACAGGGGCTACAAATTAGTTGTCCAGAAGAAATTGCATATAAAAATGGATGGATTACAGCAGAAAAACTATCAAAATTAGCAGACAAATACATGAAAACAGATTATGGCAGATATTTAAAGGATTTAGCAGAAAATAGATTTGGTGAAGAATAATTAAATAAAAGGAGTTTTTTAAAATGGGAAAATTTAAGAGAACAGATACATCAATTGAAGGTGTATGTATAATTGAACCAACAGTATTTGGAGATAATCGTGGATACTTTATGGAAACATATAGCAAGAAAGATTTTGAAGAAATTGGATTAAATTATGATTTTGTACAAGATAACCAATCAAAGTCAAAAAAAGGAGTTTTAAGAGGATTACATTTTCAAAAAGAAAATACACAAGCTAAACTTGTACGATGTATAAAAGGTGAAGTATTTGATGTAGCAGTTGATTTAAGACCAGGAAGCAAAACATATGGAAAATGGGAAGGTGTTATATTAACAGAAGAAAATAAAAAAATGTTTATGATACCAAAAGGATTTGCTCATGGATTCTTAGTATTATCAGATGAAGCAGAATTTGCATACAAATGTGATGATATATATAATCATGAAGCAGAAGGTGGACTTAAATTTGATGATCCAGATGTAAATGTAGTATGGCCTATGGGAAATCTTAAAAAAGAAGATTTAATTACATCAGAAAAAGATGCTTTATGGCCATCATTAAAAGAATTAAAACAAACAGATTTATTTAAAAATTTATAATTATTAAGGAGAATAACAATGAAAAATATATTAGTAACAGGTGCTGCAGGATTTATAGGAAGTAACTTTGCAGAATTTATGGTAAACAAACATCCAGATTACAATATTATAGTATTTGATAAATTAACTTATGCTGGGAATATGGATAATTTAAAAAAAGTACAAGATAAAATTACATTTGTAAAAGGTGATATTTGTGATTTAGATAAAGTTTTAGAAACTTTTGAAAAATATAATATCGATGCTGTTGTACATTTTGCAGCTGAATCACATGTTGATAATAGTATAAAAACGCCATTTGTATTTACTCAAACTAATGTGTTAGGAACACACACATTATTAGAAGCAGCTAAAAGAGTATGGGGAGAAGGTAGCAAAAATAAATTTGTACATATATCAACAGATGAAGTATATGGAACTTTGGGAGAAGAAGGATATTTTACAGAAACATCTCCAATAAAACCAAATAGTCCATATTCAGCATCAAAAGCAAGCTCTGATTTAATAGCATTTGCATATCACGAAACATTTAAAATGAATGTAAGTGTTACAAATTGCTCAAATAACTATGGTCCATATCAACACAACGAAAAACTAATTCCTCATATGATAAAATTAGCTTTAAAAGACGAAAAACTACCTGTATATGGAGAAGGTTTAAACATAAGAGATTGGCTATATGTAGAAGATCACTGCGAAGCAATAGACCTAGTGTTACATAACGGAAAAGCAGGAGAAAGATACAATATAGGTGGTCATAATGAAAAAAGAAATATTGAAATCGTTAAATTAATACTAAAACACTTAAACAAACCAGAATCATTAATAGAGCATGTTGAAGATCGAAAAGGACACGATTACAGATATGCAATAGACCCAACAAAAATTAAAAACGAACTAGGATGGGAACCAAAAACAAAATTTGAAGATGGAATTATAAAAACAATAGACTGGTATTTAGAAAATCCTGAATGGTTAAAATAATTAATATAAAAACTAGCTAAGAAAAGCATAAAAATTTCTTAGCTAGTTTATCTTTTTTGTAAAATTTTACTACAAAATATAAAAAATGTTATAATTTGTAAAAAAATAAAACTTTTTCATCAACAAAAAAGTCTAATAAAAAAAGAAAGGAGTAAAAAAATGAGCCAAATAACAAACGAGCAAGAAAAGTTAATAGACGAATTCAAGTCTGGAAACAAAGACGTTTTTCCATTAATAATTGATAATATTAAAAATTCTTTATATAAAACAATATATGCAATTTTGGAAAACAGAGAAAATACAATTGAAGTATTGGATGAAGTAATATATATAGCATATACTCAAATGCAAAAATTAAAACATAATGAGTTTTTTAATACGTGGATAACAAGAATAGCAATAAATGAGTGTAGAGATTTTATAAAAAAGAATTCTAAAATAACATATATATCAGAGTATGATGAATCTGCAAGCATAAAAAATACAGATGATATGCAAATAGAAAAATTGAATATTAATCAAGCATTAAACAAATTAAATGAAGAAGTTAGATTAATTTTAGTAATGAAATTATACTTAGAATACACATTTGACGATATTTCAAATACATTATCAAAATCAGTAAGTACAGTAAAGACCATATATTATAATGGAATGCAAAAGTTAAGAAAATTATTAAGCGAATAGGAGGTGATTTTATAACATGAAAAATGAATTTGATGATAAGTATATAACAAACGAAGTAAAAAAATATATTGATAATATACAAGTTCCAGAAGAGTTAGGGGGAATGATTATGAAGAAAGTAAATAATGAAAATGTGAGTAATAAAAAGATAAAAAGTGGTAAAAAAGTAAAAAAAATAGTGGCAATTGCTGCATCTTTGGTAATTGTTTTTGGAGTAGGAACATTTGCAGCAATAAAATGTAATTTATTTAATAAAGAAAGCCAAACAATAAACAATATAGATCAATCACAAATGGCAACGGGAAAAGAAGAAAAAATAGATAACAATATTGTGAATATAGATAATATTGTAGGAGAATGGAAACCATATAAAGCAGTAGATAAAAATAATAAAGAAGTAAGTTTAAAAGTAGTTTATGGTTCATCATATAAAGCAGAAACAGATGCATTAAAAATAAAAGAAGATGGAACATACACATATTACATGGGAGCATCAATGGGAGATGGAAGCGAAGAAGGAACATATACTATAATAAATAATGAGTCATTTAAATTAGTAAGTAAAACAGGAGAAGCAATTATAATTAATTTAGTAAATGAAAATAATGACCTTAAATTAGTAGACAATGGTAGTGAAAGAGTTGGAGAATATACTGTATATTTTACTTCGAAAAAATAAGATAAAATGGTGGGACGGCTTTCTTTGACACACCAACAAATGGTTGTAAAAGAAAGCCGTCCATTTCGACGAACACTATTCCACTATAGTGAACGATAAGCAACACAAAATAAAAAGAAAAATAACTGCAACTTTTTGTAAAGATTTGCAGTTCCTTTTATAGTACTTAATTTAAGATGGAATATTTTTGAAAAAATATATTGAAAAAATTTACGTTTTTGTTATAATGAATTCATAATAAATATTTTTTTACAAAAGCTAAAAGGAGGAAAATTTATGAAAAAAGTAGTTATATGCTTAATAGTTATTTTAATAATTGCTATATTAGGAGTTGGAGGATGGTTTCTTTTTGATAATCTTCAAAAAGAAAAAAGTAGAACAAATGAATTAGAAAGTAAAGTTACTGCAATGGAATCAAAAAATGAAAATAATAATTCAAATGAAGAAAACGAAAATAAAAGCAATTCAAATGAATCAAAAAATGAAAAATCAAAAGAAAATAGTACTCAAACATATGATAGTTTAAAGGGAACATATGAATCTCAAAAAATTAATATGAATGAGGGAACTAATTCAGAACCGGTTTACATGAATTATACAATAGTGTTAAGTAAGGAAGGAACTTTTTCTGCATATTATAAATGTGGGGATACAGATGCTCATTATGTAGGATACTATACAATTAATGAAAACCAAGTTACTATGAATAGTGTTGTTTTAGTTGGAAATGATCCATCAGCAAGTTTATGTAATGAAGTTTTAAAATTTAATTTAAATAGTGATGGAAGTTTTAGTGATAGCGAAAATAATAAATTCACTAAAACTTCAAGTACACCTAAAGAAGACACAAATATTGCAAAGGTTATTGATTCATATATGGCCGGATGTTCAACATCTGGTAAAGATGGTCAAGGACCATGGTTCTATGGTTTAAAAAAATAAAAAATACTGTAAAAAAATATTTAAAATCAAAAATCATTAAAAATTATGATTTTTGATTTTTTTTATACTAAAGGTTAGTAAAAAATTAATATGAAATGAATCTGAATTATAAAAAAATATAATAATTTGAGATTATTTCTTTCATAAAATAGCTATACGAATTTATGTTAGAAGTATTATGAGCTTGATAGTATTAATAAAATTACCTCTCCACAATACGAAGAAACTCGAATTTTGTCTTACGATTTTCCTTGCAAAACAGAAAAAATCAGTATAAAATACATACAAGTTAAAAGCTTAATGCAAAATATTTTTTTATTTAATTCAGAGCAGATTTAAAGCTCATAAATTTTATTCAAAAATTTAAATTCTAAAATATCTCCCAAAGCATAAGCAATGCAATAGTTTAAGCAAACTTGAGCTACAAATATTAAATAAGAAATTAAAATAAGATATAAAAAAATTATATTCTCACTACAAATTTATAATTTTCATAAAATTTTTATAAATTCATAAAATATTTTAACAAATTTCTAATAATTTTATATTTCAAAATAATTTAAATCAAAATAATTTCAGAAAAAGTAAATGCGATACTACAGTTTAAAATTCTCACGAGTCTAAATAAAATTCCAAACAACATAAATAAAAAACACTTAAACTATTGCATGAAAATTAACTAATATGTTAAAATAAAAGAAAGGAAAAACTATGGCAAAAAGTTTAACAAATACCCCAATTCCCAAATACCTACCAACAAATGATGTAATATTCAAATGTTTGTTAGGAAATCCAGGAA
>ERZ773116.163-NODE-163-length-72677-cov-40.480447_pt1 | contig 72677 bp, 80 predicted proteins | sample MGYA00580563_ERZ773116 | MGnify/ENA primary metagenome ERZ773116 (study PRJEB29015, sample SAMEA2737864) | human gut metagenome | biome: human gut; feature: human-associated habitat; material: faeces | place: China | collected 2012 ... | reverse complement strand
TACACAAACTAATCGTTGAGTGGGGTATTTTTCTTTATCAACGATTAGTTGAATTATTATAATTTGTGCGATAACTTGTAATTTATCGAGATGATTGTAACATAAAAGTTAGATATTTTTCAAATCAATATATAACTTTCCAAATTTTATTATGCATGTATAATATTTGTATTCTTTGAAATCTCACTATTGATTTATATTATTGCTTATCTTTATCTTTTTTGGTAAAAATTAAACTAAAAGATATTCCAAAAGAAATACCTAAACATATTCCTATTCCTATTCCTACCATACTATTTAACACATTCACAAAAACAATGCTCCAAAGTATTGTCATTGCTATTCCTATTATTAATCCTATCATTATATTTTTATTTTTCATAACTTTCTCCTCCACAAATTACTTTATTTCCTTTAAATAAATATTCAATTATTTCATCTTTTGTAAATCCAATTATTTGTCTAATCTTTTCTTGATTTATATTTTTAAAAATATCACTATTAATATCAATAATTTCTTTAATATCAATTATTGCACCATTTTGCATTATCATTTGTTGTTTGTAAATATCAATTTTATTTATATTATCTAAAATGGTTTCATATCTTCCACCATCCTTTTTTTCATCTGGAATAAAATATGTTACTTCTAATTCAGGTTTATTTGAAATTAATTCCTGAATAACTTGTATTTTCATATCTAGTATAACTTTAAGTTCCTCATCTAATTCAATTCTTCTATCAGTTAGTCTTGCTGTTTCCTTAACTTGTCTTTCATATCCTGTAAGAGCTGAATAAGGTGCAAATTGTGCAGATCTTTGATATAAACTCATTTTTGGATGCTTTGATGCAGGTCTTTTTAAATTTATAATATCATCATATTTTCCCATTAACCTTTATGACCTCCTACTTGTTCATTTCTTTCTATTGTTGTTCCTCCATCTTCAAAATTCATTCCTTTAAGAATTGCATTTTTACCATATTTTTTCTTTATATCTAGTATAGATCTTTGAAGATTTCGCTCTTTCTTTTCTTTCTCATTTTTTCTTTCTACTTCTGAATAATCAGTAAATAAATCAATTTGTTCAAATTTATTTTCTTTTTCAGCTTGTTCTTCACTAATTACATTATTTGCAGTTATATTAATTCTTCGCGCTAATAAATGCTTATCAATTATTCTATCATATAATTTCATAACAGATTCACCAATAAGTTTATTTGATGAAGTTTTATGGTCTAAATTTATTGTACCGTGTGCATGTTTTGGTACACTTCTTCCATATCTATCAATTGTTATTTCTCCATTATAATCTATATTCTTATTCGTAAGATTTTCTATATCATATCCAACATCTAATACAATTTGATTTGTAACTACATGCTTATCTACTAAATCAAGTACCAATAGCTCTGTCATTTCTTTAATTATTAATTTTGTTTTTTCATAATTATATGGACAATGTAGAACTTGACCTGAACTTATACTATTTGTGGTTGGTACATAGGATTTTATGCTTTCCATAGTGCATGGTTCTATTCCCCATGCATGATCAATTAATAATTCTGCGTTTATTCCAAATAGTTTAAATAATTTATCTTCATTATAAATTGAACATCTAGCAACATCTCCCATTGTTTGCATTCCGTTTGCTTCAAGTTTTTTAGCATAACCTTTTCCAACTCTCCAAAAGTCTGTAAGTGGTTTATGATTCCATAATTGTTTTTTATACATTTCTTCGTCTAAACAGGCTATTCTAACTCCATATTTATTTGCTGTTGCATGTTTTGCTACTATGTCCATTGCGATTTTTGCTAGATATAGATTTGTTCCGACTCCACAAGTTGCTGTAATTCCAGTTTGTTTATATATATCATGTATAACTTTTGTTGCTAATTGACTTGCTTTCATTTGATAGGTTTTTAAATAATGTGTTACATCAATAAAAACTTCGTCTATGGAATAAACACATATATCATCTGGAGAAAAATATTTTAGATAAACATTATATATATTAGTGCTATACTTCATATATTTTTTCATTTGAGGCGGTGCTATAATATAATCTAATTCATATTCTGGATGTTTTTTTAGTTCGATGTCTTCATAAGATTTTCCATTTAGTATATGACCAGGTGCATTGTATTTTCTATTTGTATTTATTTCTCTTACTTTTTGAACTACTTCAAATAGCCTTGCTCTTCCTGGTATTCCATATTGTTTTAGAGATGGACTTACAGCAAGACAAATTGTTTTCTCTGTTCTACTACTATCTGCTACTACTAGATTTGTTGTTAGAGGGTTTAATCCTCTTTCTTGACATTCTACTGAAGCATAAAAACTTTTTAAATCTATTGCTACATATATATTTTGTTCTTGCATATTCCACCTCCTATTTGCCTTATTTAATTTGCATTATATCATTTATTTTTATACTTGTAAACAATTGTTTGGCATTACTTTTGAAAATTTAAAAAGAGATGCTATTTTTTAATCATCTCTTGAAATTGTAATTTATCTTTCCAATTGATTTTGCATAATATCTTTAAGTGCTTCTCTAATATACTCTGGTCTAGTATTTTCATCAATGTTTAATTTTTCATCAATTTTAATATCTCTTACTTTTACCCCATAGGTCAACTCTATAAATTCAGCTAAAACATGTCTATGACAAAACTGTTGTCCTTTTTCATAGCACAATAATATTGGGTCTGTTTCATTTTGTAACAATTCTTCTATATTTACTTTAGTTAAAACTTGATTATAATATTGCTCTATATAATATCTTGTATTCTCCTCTTCTGAAATTCTACCAATATTATTATGCCAAATCTCCCAAAATGCTCTTTTTGGTGCTAAGGAAGGAATTGCTTTGCCAACAAATCCAACTTTTCTCCCTCTATCGCCTGAAATAGATATTAAATTTCCTAGCTTACATTCTTCATAATTACCTGTAAAAATTCTCGTATTCATTTTTTCTCCAATCTGACCAAAAAATTACTATTTGTCCGCCATTTTTTGTGCTATGGTGAATATGCCAATTGTTTCTGCATTCTGGTTCAAAAGTTACATTTGCTATAAATATACTTGATTTCTTCCAGCTGTTTGTTTTTCCATTTTAAATTTCTCCTTCTTATTATATATAATAAGAAGGAAAAATTTAAAAAGTAGAGACTTATTTTTAGTCAAAAATTATTTATTTTTCAGTAGATGATATCATTCCTATGCTCAGTTGCAGTTTTTTGGTTACAAATCCTTCAAAAATCTCCATATCTAATACTGATTCTGGATGCCATTGAACTCCAATAACATTATCTTTTTCGATTCCTTCAATTGTTCCATCATCACATCTAGCCACAATCCTGAAACCTGGTGCAACATCTTTTATTGCTTGCTCATGATATGAATTTACTTCTAATTTATCTTTTTTATATATTTTATACAAAAATGAATCTTCTTCTATATTTATAATATGTTTACTTTGATCTTTTAAATTGTGGTTTGGTATACTTTGAAATAAAGTACCTCCAAAAATGACATTTAGTTCTTGTATTCCAGCACATATTCCTAATATAGGCTTATTTTGTTTGTTAAATTCTTCTACGCATTTCTTAACTAAAGGATATTCATCAAATTTATCATATTTTTTATCTTTTATTGGTTCTTCATTATAATATTTTGGATGTACATCATTTGCACTTCCAGTTAAAATTAGTCCATCGCATATGTTGCTTATTTCTTCTATATTTCTTTCTGAAATTACTGGAATAAGTATAACGTCTAATTTATCAAATATTTTTCTATATGACGAATCTAAATAATACACTATATTAAATGGTTTCTTTTTTCCGTTGTTTTCTAATCTTTCTATTATTGCTATCTTTTTCATTTGCTTAATTCCCCCTTTATTTTATTATTCAGAATTGTTATCTTCACTAGTATTAGTCGAATTATTTAAGTTATTTTTTTGTGTGTTACTATTTACTGTATTACTTGTATTGGTTGAATTTGTTGAAGTATTTGAAGTGTTTGTTTTATTAGAAGTATTATTATTTGTACTTGTATTAGTTTGTTCATTTGTATAATTTTGTTTTGTTGAATTGTTTAAATTGTTATCTTTTTGATTTTTTGTATCTTTATTCGGTTGCGTTTCATTTTGTTGTATTGATGAATTTGTATTAGTTCGTTCTGGTTCTTTTGCATCAATATCATCAGTAATTCCTTTTATAATTTCTGTTACATTATTTTTATTTATGTTTTCATTACTTTTAATCTCAGAACCATTATGCTCATTACAAATTTCTGGTACTGTAAACCATAAAAAGTATTCTGTGTACGTATTAGGACATCCTGTATTTGCTTTTTTGCCAGTTGCTGAACATATAGTTGCAGTTGAAATGGCTCCTGGATTTTCGAATTTTGCACCTTTAAGTCCTGTATGAATTCTAGACATTACATTTGCCCATATTAATCCTGCTGGGTTTCTTTGGTTAAATTCTATACTTTCATTTTGGTCATAACCGTACCATGTTACTGCTGTATAATAAGGAGTAAAACCACATAACCATCTATCATAATTTTCATCAGTAGTTCCTGTTTTAGCAGCTACATCTACTCCTGATATTTTACAATAAGTTGCTGTACCATTTTCCCCTAATACTGGTTGCGTTAAAATTTCTTTTAAGATATATGCTACTTGTTTTGAACATACACGTTTTGTTTTTTGGGATGTTTTTATAAATACTGTTCCATCGTTTTTATCAATTTTAGTATAAAAAGTTGGTTCTATATATATTCCATCATTAGCAATCGTACTATAAGCTCCTGCCATTTGCAAAGGACTAATTCCTTTTTCTAATCCTCCAAGTGCTAAAGGTAGACTATTATCTTCTTCAGTTAATGTTGTAACTCCCATTTTTTCTAAATATTTTATTGAATTTTTAGGCTTTAACTTTTCCATTATTTCAACAAATGGAATATTTTGAGATGATTCTACTGCTCGTCTTACTGTTATTTTTCCTAAGCTTTTGCTATAATCTGTTGGATGGTAATTATTTTCAAAATCTTGTTCTGTATCATCCAATATTGTTGCAGCAGTTATTACTTTTTTATCAATTGCAGGTAGTATCACTGCAATTGGTTTTATTGCAGAACCTGTTTGTCTTACACTTTGAGTCGCTCTATTAAAAGAACGTGCAGTTGTCTTCTCTCCTAATCCACCAGTGCATCCAACTACATTTCCAGTTTTATGATCTATTATTACCATTGCTGCTTGTGATGAATCATCACTATTTTTAGATGCAAGTTTATATTTCTTTTTTGAACATTCTGTTTCCATTTGTTTTTGAACATCCAAATCTTGAGTACTATAGATTGTTAATCCTGCCATATTAATATAATTTGTAGCAAAAGTTTCTGATATATTGTATTTATCACATATATCTTTAGTAATTTCTGTTATGAGTGCATCTGTATGATATGAATATATACCTTCACTTGATTCTATTTTTCCATTTTTAAACTTTAAACCTTTTTCAACATTTTGCATAGCTTCTTTATACTCATCTTCATTTTTTATATATCCTAATTCTTTCATTTTTGTTAAAACTGTCTTTGTTCTATTTATAATTTTGCTTGAATTGTCTTTATCTGAAAAAGGATTGTATGAATTTGGAGAATTGTTTATTCCTGCTAAAAATGCACATTCTTCAAGTGTTAAATTTTGCACTGATTTATTAAAATAATATTCTGAACCAGCTTCTACACCATATATACTTGGACCAATATATATAATATTCAAATATGTATCTAGAATTTCATCTTTAGACAGACATGTTTCTAATTGCCATGCTTTCCACCATTCTGTTACTTTTCTTGTTATACTATCTGTGGCATCTCCAGTAAGATTTTTTACTAATTGTTGTGTTATCGTACTTCCTCCAAATGAAGAAGAACCAAAATGAATAATATATGAACCAATAGCTGAAGCAGTTCTTTTTATATCTACTCCACCATGAGAATAAAATCTTTCATCTTCGATAGCTACATAAGCATTTTTTAAATTATCAGGAATTTCGTTATAAGAAACTACTTTCTTTTTTATTTCACTTCCTAATGTTGCTATTGTATTACCGTTTATATCTTTTACAATTGAATTTTCATTAAGAGTCATATCTTTTGCTATAGATTTCCAAACATGAGCAGAAATTGCTAATTTAATTCCAAGAATTATAATTATTATACTAACAATAATTAATAGCAGTTTCACTTTTTTTATTTTTTTATTTTTCTTTGGTTTATCATTTTTATCTTTCTTATCCTCTTTTTTATTTTTCATCTCTTGAATTGCTTTTGGCTCTAAATCTTGATCTTGAATTTTTGATTTTCTTAGTCTCTTTCCTTTTTGTTTCTTTTTCATTTTGACTATCACATTCTTTCAATTTTTTGTACAGTATATCATAAAAGACTTAAAAATAAAACACTCTGTTATTTTTAAGTTTCTATTCCATTTTGTATTATTTTGATATATAATACTTTATATAGAATGGAGTGTGAATTTCATGATAAAAAGAGAAGAAAACCCAGACTTTTTGAATGCTTTTTTAGATTATTCAACAACAATTTTAAATAAGTCTCCAAATAGTATTAAGGAATATAATTATGATTTAGCTATGTTTTTTAAATTTATAAAGATACATTTTAATATGACAAATGAAACAGATTTAAAAGAAATATACATTAAAGATATAACAATAGATACTGTAAAAAGAATAAAAATAGATGATATTCATGCATTTTTAGGTTACCTATCAACTACATACCATAGCAAACCTGCTACAAGAGCTAGAAAAATATCAACAATACGAATATTTTTCCATTATTTGTGCCAAGATGCTAGTTCTCAATTTTTATTAGACCATAATCCAGCTTTAAATTTGAAAACTCCTAAAAAAGAAAAAAGGTTACCTAAATATCTATCTTTAGATGATAGTAAGAAGCTACTCGATGTTGCTTCTGACGAAGATAATAGAAACTGTGAAAGAGATTTTGCTATTACTACTCTATTTTTAAATTGTGGTATGCGTCTTTCTGAATTAGTTGGAATTAATATAAAAGATATAGATTTTAATGAATGTAAATTAAATGTTATTGGTAAAGGAAATAAAGAAAGAACTATATATTTAAATAATGCATGTATGAAAGCTCTTTCAGATTATTTGTCTGTAAGACCTAAAGAAGGTATAAAACATGATAAGAAATATTCTGAAAAAGCATTGTTTTTAAGTGAAAGAAGAGAAAGAATTAGTAATCGTACTGTACAATATATTATAAACAAAGAATTATCTAAAGCTGGCTTAGATAGTAATAAATATTCTGTTCATAAGTTAAGGCATACAGCAGCAACTTTGATGTATCAATATGGTCAAGTAGATATACGTGCTTTGCAAGAATTACTAGGGCATGAAAGTATTGCAACTACTGAGATTTATACACATGTAAGCAATGATCAAATTAGAGATGCCGTTGAAAAAAATCCTCTAGCAAATTTATAAAAATATATGGACTACATTATACTATATAATGTAGTCTTTTTAATTAAATATAGGTATTAGTATTTTCTCTCCTACTTTTAAATTACCATCTATATTATTAATATTTTTTAATTCACTTACAATGTTTCTTATATCATTTCCTTTATAGTATTTATTTTCTTTTAGTTCTCTCTCAGATATAGACCACAATGTATCTCCCTCATAAATGAATTCTTCTTTATAAGAAACTTCAGTTTTTGAATATGTATGATTAATTCCCATTAATACTATTGATACTAATATAACTAAAATTAAACACATCATTATAAATTTTCTCTTATTTACTATTTTTATTTTCATATAATCATCTCCTTTTACTACGAAATATTTGTTCGTATTTTGAGATAATTATAAACGAACATTTATTCTTTGTCAATATTTTTTAGAAAAAATGTTCGTTTTTTTACTTGTTTTAAAATATCTTTTTATAATATGGTTGTATGTTTGGTAATAAGCTATCAATATATACTGTGTTATATTCTTTATCTTCTATTTTTATATTTGGAAAAGTTCGTATCATTTTTTTATCATTCCAAAAAGTATTAATAAAATCTGATAAAACCTTATTATTATAAGTTTTATTATAATTTTCTATTACTTTTTCTTTGTTTTCTACTTCTATATCATTTTCTACTATCATTCTATTAACAAATTGTTTTTGTGCATAACAAGTAGCTATACAATCAATTGCTAAAAATATGATTACTATTAAAATAATTAATTTAAGTTTTTTTATTGAGATTTTATCTTTTATTTTAGCAATCAATATATCAATTTTAGGATTTATAATCTTTATTAAAAATAATGTCAATACTCCCCAGAACACAGAGTAAAGCAAGCATATTCTTCCATTAATATTTAAGAATCTATTAGAATAATCCCACCATTTTGTATGAAGAATGGTATCTACTAAAAAACTAATTGTATATTCTGTTACAGACCCTACTAAAAATCCCCCCACAAAAAGTGTTAATTTGTTTTTATTAAAATATCGAGATAATAATGTAATAGTAATAGCTCCAATTCCATAAATTCCACAAAATGGTCCATATAAAAAGCTTTGCCTAGATTCCCATACTCCTTTAGTTGCAATTCCAAATAATGTTTCTATAATATATCCTATAAAACTATATATAATAAAATAAGCAAATAATTTCCATATGCTAATTCCTAATATAGTTACACTTTTTTTATTCATGAAATTTCCCCTTAATCTTTATTTTTTATTACAATGTATACTATCATAAATTTGTAAAAAAATAAAGATTTAGTACATAAATAATAGTAATTTACAGTAATATTGGGCTAACTTGTTCCCTATCTAGTGCACTTTTTATTGTTTTTATAATATATTCTGAATCAAATACAACTGATCTTGGTTTTGTTATTGGATTGTCTTGCCTAAATGGAACAAAATAATAATTATTCCTATTTAGTAACTTTCCTATATTTTCTGCATTACCACTTAATCCATTATTGGTAGAAGGTGCTATAACTAAAGGTCTTCCGTTTCTTAAATGAGATTTTGCTGCCATAAGAGCAGGTGTATCTATAATATCACAAGCAAGCTTAGAAATTGTATTTCCGAGAACATGGTGCAATAACCATAATATCTGTCATCTTTTTCGGTCCAATTGGTTCCGCTTCTTGAATTGTATGAATAATCTTCTTATCTGTAAGCTCTTCTATTTCTTTTATGAAATCTTTTGCTTTTCCAAATTTAGTATCTAAATTATAACTGTTAAAAGACATGATTGGTATAATTTCTGCTCCTTGATTTATTAATTCTTTCATTTTTGGTAGTACTTTCTTAAATGTACAAAAAGAGCCTGTTAATGCAAATCCTATTTTTATTCCTTTTAATTCCAAAATTCATCAAATCCTCCTTTCATATTACATTTATATATAATATGAAATTATGTAAATTTTGGAATTAGTTTTTTTGTATTTTCATATTTAAAAATATATTTAATAAACTTAAATGGTGATAATTTGAAAAGAACAAAAAAATTTTTAATAAATGGATCTATTTTAACAATAACTAATATAATTATGCGAAGTATTGGCATGGTATTTGGAATTTATGTATCCAATAAGATCGGGTCAGAAGCGGTTGGAACATTCGATTTAGTAATGTCTGTTTATATGTTAGCAATAACTATTGCTACATCTGGATTAAACATTGCTTGTATTTCTATTGTTTCAGAGCAATTTGCTAAAAAAGATTTTTTAAATGGCCTAACTGCTGTAAAAACATGTATCATATTTGCTATATTATTAGGTGTATCAAGTAGTATAATTCTATTTTTATTTTCTGACTTTATAATTAAAAATTGGTTAAATAATATAATCTCCTCTATACCACTATATTTAATTGCATTAGGTTTACCTTTTATTGCAATATCTTCTGTTTTGAATGGTTATTTTGTTGCTGTAAGAAAAGCATATAAAGGAGCAATTTCGCAATTTTTTGAAATAACAATAAAAATCATATGTACTATTATATTTTTTAATTTCTTTTCCTTAAAAAATGTAGAAAATATATGTATTTGCTTAATTCTAGCCGATGTTATTTCTGAAATAGCTTCTTGTTTATTATGGATTATTTTATATAAAATAGATAAATCTAAACTATGGCAAAGAACACAAACTAAACTTTCTTTTATAAAAAAAATAATAAAAATAACTGTTCCAGTTTTTATTACATCTTGTTTACGTTCTGGACTGTCTACTTTTAAAAAATTTATTATTCCAATTAAGTTAGTAGTCTATGGATTCCCTTATACAATTGCTTTATCTGAATATGGTAAAATTATTGGAATGGCTTTTCCTATTATAATGATTCCTAATATGTGTATTAGTTCTTTTAGTAATTTACTTGTTCCTGAATTTGCTAGTTTATTAGCAAATAGAAATAAAAAAAGAATTATTAACATATGTAACAAACTTTTTAAAATAACTTCATTTTTCAGTATTACTTTAATTATTATCTTTATGCATTATTCAAATGAAATTAGTTTAGCTCTTTTTCATAATTTAGAGTGCTCAAATTATATTAAAATCCTTTCTCCTTTAATTTTGTTTATGTGTCTAGATAATATAACAGATAATATACTAAAAGGTCTTGATAAGCAATTTGAAGTTATGCTTTACAACGTTATTGATTTAATTATTACAATTATTATTTTATATTTTTTAATACCTTTTATTGGAATCAAGGGTATTATTGTTGCTTTATATGTAAGTGAAATATTTAATTTTTTTGCTAGTTATTTAGAATTATATAAAAAAGTATTTAAGAGTTTTTAATATATTATCTTAAATACTTTTTATTTTTAATTATTAAAATCTTTTAACTTTTCTTTTAATTTTTTATAAACTTTTTCAACCATCCAAGGTTCTGTACTATATTTATCAATATCTTCTATCGGAATCCATCTTACTCCACTATTTTCATCTTCTTTTATTTGCAGAGTTTCTTTTTCATCAACTTCTAAAAGATATGTTAAATTTAGATGAACATGAGAAGAAACATATTTTCCTCTTTTTACATGTCCATTAACGCATATATTTTCTAAAGAAAATATATCTGGTTTTAAAACCTTTACATTTGTTACTCCTGTTTCTTCTTTTAATTCTCTAACTGCTGTTCCTAATAGATTATGTTCTCCATCAGCATGTCCTCCAGTCCAAGTCCAAGAATTATATATATTATGATATATCATTAATACTTTTGTTCTTTGATTGTTCACTACCCATGATGATGCCGTAAAGTGTCCAAATTCATTTTCTCTTGTTAATATATTGTCAAAGTTATTTATATAATCTAACATTACTTTTTTATCTTGCTTTTCTTGTTCGTTATATGGTTTATAGTTTTTAATTTTCTCTTTTAATTCTTCTAATTGTTTTTTCATATAAATATTATCTCCTCTTCTATTATTATATAATTTCTTGCTTTATTGCACACCCAAATTATACATATTTTCCATTTACTCCATTCATATTAGTTATTTGTGGTATTCCAATAATAAAAGGTATATTAGTTACGACCATCAATATATTAGCCAACTGACTAAAAAACACATAATTATAAGTTCAACAATTGTTATTATAAGGTTTCCTGCTGGTACTATCATAATAAACCACCTTTTCTATTATTAATAATTTAATTATATATTCCTAAATTTTTTATATGTAATTTCTCTACTTTTTTATATGTAAAAAAATCATAATTCTATTTAATAATTTCTTAAAAGGACTTTCTTCCTTATATTCAATAATAGCTGTATTTTGATTCAAAACATTATTATCGGGGGTTTTATTATTTTTCTTAAATAAATCATCAGGATTACATATATCTCTTTTTTCTTGTTCCAATTTTGCAATGTCATATTTTTCTTTTGCGATTATTTTTTCTCTTTGAGTAGGTGTTGCCCAATAATCTCTAAATAATATAGCTATTATGGTTTTAGCAATCTTTGAAACATTTTGTTCATTTAATGTTTTACTGACATCATAATTAAATTCATATTCTTTATTGTTGTTTCTAGTAAAAACTTCTATCATATTATTAGGAATTTTATCATAATCAGATTTTGGAATATGATTTAAAATTTCTAAAACTTCACTATATGCATTAGCATATTCAACATTTACCATCTATCTAATTTCCTTTCCCCGTTATCTCTTGTTCACTCTCTAATTCTCTTATTTCTTGTGCTATTTTCTGTTCTACTTCAATCTTTTCTTCTGTATCTTTTTGTTCATTAAATGTTTCTTTACCTAATTCTTTAGTATTTTTTTCTTGAGGAGGCACTGTATATACCCCAGTAGATTTATCCTTAAAAAAAGTATCTGATTTTTGATCGTGAAAAAATTTAGTTTTTTCCATTTTTATCATTCGATTTTTTTTAACTTGTTTTATAAGTTCATTTGCATTTATATAATTCGTACCATCTTTATTTACCATTTGTAGATTTTTTATAATTTCAATAAATTCATTGAAACGTATCTCCTTGTCGATTTGTCTTGATAGTAAAAATAGTCCTGCTATTTGTGGAATTGCAAAACTTGCACCACATACACTACCATTATATTTATATACACCGATCTTCACTATAACTTGTTCTTTGAGTACATGGTACTAAAGTAGAGGTAGCATTTTTTATCTTTTCCATTACTGGCCCTGCTTTAGATTCTTTATCATAAGGCATTTTTGCTATTGTTTCCATTAATTGATCTAATTTTACATTTCCATCACCATCAACTCTTCCCCATAAGAAGTTTTTCCAAAATTCAGCTGAATCAAGTAAGGTACATCCTTTTTTTTCAAAATCACCTATTATTTTATTAGCTTCATTTGTATTTTCTTTATCTGCTGACATAGAAATTATATCAGGTAATTTCATTTTTTCATTTTGTATTTCATTTTGCATATATTTAAGTATAGCCTCTTTGGCTTTTTCCCAATTTGTATTTTCAGCAATACCAAATAAATACAATTTTGCATTTGGTGCTACTCCACATTCTTTTCCAGCTGCTAAGCTTGCTGTTGTTTTACCATGAAAATTATCACCATAATCCTTGCGAGAATATTTTATGTCAGGATTATCTTCATCATGTGCAATAACAGGCTCAATTTTACCTGTATCTTTATTTTCTTTAAAAATAATATGTTTAACAACTCTACCTTCAAATTCTTTTGCGGAACTATCAAAACAACTATCTATCAAAGCAATAGTAGTTCCTTCGCCATTAATACCCTCTTTATGAAGTTGTTCAATATTTACAAAACTTTTTCCTTGCTCCATAAGATTATTTGCATATTCTGAAAGATTTTCAAATTCATTTTGTTCTCTTATAAATTTGGACATTAAATCTGGATTCTTTGGAAACTGAGTATTACCATCAAATGTTAATCTTTTGAAATATTCTTGAGATAAACCTCTCATATCAACATTGCTCATGTTTTTACCACAAAAACCTTGAATTATAAAAGACATGTCGGGTCTTTTTTTCATCTGCATGATTTCTCCTGCAGCAAATTCAAACTCTGATTCTATATATTTATCATCTATGTATATATTCTCAACTTTTTCATTTATTAAATTTTTTATATCATTAGCATCACCTATAAATTTTATATCTTCTTTAGTCCCAATAAATTTTTCTATGAATTCTCTAGAAGAAATTGATTCAGTTTTTCCGTCTTCTGTTTTTAGTTTATACATACCAAATACAAAATTTTCATCTATTATTATATCAAAATAATCTTCTACTGATATCTGTCCTCCATTAGGTAGTGTTATATATTTTTCTGCGTTACTTTCTTCCATTTTCTCAGCCTTCTTTACTTAATTATTCTTTATTGAAATTTAGTTATATTATCAATACGCCCTGCAAAATATGGTTTATCTTTTCCTTTTTCTCTTAAAAATAATGTAAAAGTATCATCAACATAAAAATATCTTGGTTCATCTTTTGGTTTAGTATTAAATGAAGTAGCATAAATTTTCATATCAATAGCTGCTTCACTCTTAATTTCTCCACCTTTTTCATCCAAAGATAGCTTAATAGTTTGTATTGCTTTAAATATTTCACCTTCATCATAAATTGGATTATTTACTGGAAATCTTTTATTCTCTAATTCTTTATATTCCTTCTTTTCGTTAAAAGTTAAACATGGAGCTTTGAATTCATCAATATTCTTGAAAGATTTATCTCCATCATATTTATCAGTTTCTTCATTCATATTTGAATATATTTCATTAAACGTTTTTCCTATTGGATTCTTACATAATATTACTTCATCATTATTTTTTGTATTTATTAAAATCGCAAAATTATCCTTAGATTTATAATATAAAACTTTAATTTGATTTCCTACGGAATCCTTAGTATTATTATCAATACCAAAATACTCTACGTTCTCATAATTACTTCCAAATTTATCATCTTTTAATTTGTCGAACTCTTGTAAAAATTCAAATTTTCTATATAGCATTGTATAAAAGAAGTATCTTTTACAGCTTGTATAATTAGGATCATCTAAGCCATTTTCAGACCAGTCAAAATTATCTAAAATATCACTAGTTTGATTGAATTTTTTTCTAATTTCATTTTCAATTTTGTTTTTTAACTCTAATGTCTTCAATCCATAAATCTTATAATAATACTCTTCAGATAACATAGATTCATTAAAATCTTCTTTATTCAAATTTTCTACAATTTTTAATTGTGGTGTAAATATGATATCTTGTTTTACTACTTCGTTTTTCATATCATTCCACACTAATTGGAAAGTTCCACACCAACTACTATCTGCTGTTATTTCATCATTCATAGTAGGTACAACTGTTATTCCTTTAGTTTTCTCCAAATCATCTGTACTTTTTATTATATTTTTTCTTAACAAAATTAAAACCAAAATTATAATAATCAATAACGTAATAATTAGCATTAATATTAATAACTTTTTTTTCTTCATTTTATAATCTCCTTTTTCTTAATCTATCAACAATATTTACTTTTTAAAATTTAAAAATTTTAATATTATTTTCCTTTCTAACCCTCACAATAAGTTTAAAAGATTACTTTCAAACTACAATATTAAAAAATAAGAATTATTTCCAATATAATTTCATATTTTCTAGTATAAAAATTTCTATTTAATTATACCATATCCAGTTTTTTTTAGCTTATATAAAATGATATGTTATAAAAAAATAACATTTTCGTAATATGATTGTAATAATTATTTAATTCTAGTTCTTCATCTTGAATTTCATCAAAGAAAATTAATGTTTCTTTTGGAATTATCTTTTCTCCATAAAAAAGTTCTAGCACATCCTGTTTGCTTAGAATAATATGGTTCCAGTGCATTTAACGGATATGGCAAATCAATCATTTTTAGCATAAAAAAGCCTCCTAAATGTTATACTTTTAAGTATATTCATTTTTAAGAGGTTTTATTAATTAATTATTTATTATTAAACTTTTGTTTCTAAATTTTTCTGTTTGCGATTTTTTAAATATTCTAATAATATAGTTACACCAATAAATACAACTAATATTCCTAATAATATTAATATATTTGGCATTATCATTCCAGAGTCTGTTTTTATAAGAGATTCTTTTATTAATCTTATTGTATAATTCATTGGCATATATGGATAAATATTTTGGAAGAATTTTGGTACTGTTTCAATTGGGAATGTTCCTCCACTTGCTGCTAATTGTAATACTAACAATAAAATACAAAGAAATTTTCCTACATCTCCGAAATTTTCAATTAAGAATAGTATAATACTTGTAAATACCATTGAAACTAAAATACATGTTACATAATATAATCCTAAGCTTGTAACATTAAATCCTAATCCTGCTTTTAATATGAAACCTAATACAATTCCTTGTAATGTTGCAATTCCCATGTATAAAGCTGTACGTAGATATTTATTTTTTGCATTTTTTCCTAACAATTTAAACTTATCTTCAGGGTCGTTATATAACATAACTAATGCTATTAATCCACCAACCCATAATGATATAGACATGAAATATGGTGCAAATCCTACTCCATAAGAATCAACTTTGGCATAATCTGTTTCTTCTATTTCTACTGGATCTTTTACATATTCATCTAATCCATCTAGTTTTGTTAATTCTTGCTTTGTGTTGTCTGTTCCATTATCTATTTCTGTCTTAAATGTAGTTACACCATCTGATAATGTTTTACTTCCTTCTAATGCACTTTTTGAACCTGTATTTAATTGACCTATTCCACTTTTTACTTTTTTAGAATTTTTACTTAAAGAACTTAAACCTGTTGTCAATTCTGTACTTCCAGATTTAGCACTGCTTAATCCTTGTTTTAATTCTAATACTCCGTTATTTAATGTTTGAATTCCAGAAGATAACTCTTGTAAACTTCCTGCTTGGCTCGCAAAACTTTGAACTCCTGTATTTAATTTAGATACACCTTGTTTTAATTCTGTTCCTTTTGTAGCTAATGTACTTAATCCTTCAGAACCACTTGAACTACCAGATAAACTTTGCAAAGTTTGCATTGCTTGTTGAAAATTTGAATCATTCATTGCTTCTGGATTAGCAGTCATATAAGCTTTTAAGCTTGATGCTAATGTAGTTAATTGACTTTTAGTATTACTAATTCCTGCTATAGCACTGTTTACTCCATCTACATATGCATCTACTCCTGTCTTTAAATTGCTTACATTACCAGAAAGTTCATTTACCTTAGTTGCAACACTTGATAAATCTTTAGTATTATCTGCTAATTTATTTGTTCCTTCTTGTATTTTGCTTGCTCCAGCATCTAATTTTTCTAATCCTTGTGTCAATTGTTTACTTCCATTATAAGCACTATCTACACCTGTATCAAATTCAGAATAACTAGAATTTAATTCACTTGTTCCATTATTTAAAGTTTCTAATCCTTTTGACAATTCTGATGAACCATCTTGTATTTGTCCAGCTCCATCTGATATATCTTCCATTTTTTCTGGAACCTCCCTTAACTTATCAGATACTGAAGCAACTATTTTTTGGCTAACTTGCCCTTTTAATTCACTTTCTACTGTGGTTGTAACTTTATTTATAATTTGTGATGCTAAATAATTGCTCTTTTGGTTTGGAGAATATGATATTGTTGTCATTTGTCTATCACTATTTTCAGCATTATTTAAAGTTTCAGTAAAATCCTTTGGAATTGTGATAGTTGCATAATACTCTTGATTTACTAAACCTTTTTGTCCTTCATCACTATCTGTTAAAACTTCGATTTGCATAACGTCTTTTTCTTTTAGACTCTCTACTAAATCATTTCCAAGATTTTCATCTTCATTTCCTTTGTCAAGGTTAATAATTGCTATTTTCATATCTTTTAAATTACCATATGGATCCCAAAATGCTTTTAAATAAAAAAAGCTATACATTACTGGAATAATTATAATAGCTACTAAAATAACCCATTTCATGATTTTTTTCTTATTCATTTTACGTCCTCCTATTTTTTTATTTTATCTATAAATATTATAAGAGCTTTTTAAAAAAAGGCAACAACACTTCGCTACTTTTGTATAGTAAACTACATTTTTTGTGATTTGTATATACATTTGTATATTATCTTTACATCTGTATAATTTTGATTTATAATAAATTCATATTAATATAGATTGGAGATAAATATATGGAAGATTTAAGAGTTCAAAGAACTTATTTATTATTAAAAAATGCTTTATTAGAATTATTAGCTAAAAAGTCATTTGATGAAATTAAAGTAAATGATATTTGTAATTTAGCAATGATACATAGAACTACATTTTATAGCCATTTTCAAGATAAATATGATTTATTAGAATATTGTGTTAAAAATATTGAACAAGAATTAACAGAAAAAATTAATACTACTCAATATTCTAATTCAAAAGAATTTTATACAAATTTGGTTATGAGTCTTTTAGAATATATTTCTGAAAATAAAAAAATGTTTAAAAGTGTATTAAAAAATAATTTTGACAATAGTGTTAATAAAATTTTTATGAATACATGTATTAATTATATTACTGATATGTTAGAAAAAGAAAAAGATCAAGGTATTTACCATAAAACCAAAATTCCTATTATTGCTCAATTTTATGCTGGAGCTGTTATATCAACTATTGTATGGTGGATAAAAAATGATGAATCTTTAGATGAAAAAGAACTTTGTAACTCTATTATTTCTTTAATTTTCGATATGCCTCATTCTTAATGTTAAAGCAACCAAAATTATTAAACATTCTTGCTTAATAATCTTGGTTGCTTTACTATTTATTTTACTTGTTTGAATACTTTAAACTATTACATTTCTTATTATATTCATACCTTTTTTCTTTTCTTCTTAGTCTTTTTTTGCTCATTCTTACTTGAACAAGTGATATTAAAACTAAAAAAATCAATAATATTATTAAAGTTATTTTATCTTTTAATAGTTCTACTATTTTTCCAAATCCAGATATTTTGAATTGATATACCCCTTCTATTTTTTCATAAGTTATATGCTCTTTGTCTTCTCTCCTATTATTATCTCCTTTGGTTAAATATTTTGTCTTTCCATTTTCTTCAATCACTTTCACAATTCTATGTGTAATTATCTCATCTTTATTATGAAAAGAAATAATATCATTAATTTTCAATTCATCTTGATTTACTTTTTTTATAAAAATTGCATCACCTTTCATAATTGTTGATTCCATACTTTCAGATACTATTACAAAGCTTTTTAGTCCAAAAAAATCTGGTATTTCAGTAGGATTTATATACGATTTTATCATTATTGTTAAATTAAATATAATAATAGGAATAATTATTATATAAATAAGTATAGAAATTATTTTTTCTATACTATGCATAATTTTACTGTTTTTATTAAAATTACTAGTCCTATACACTTATTTTTCTCCTTTTGATGTAACATTTACTATTTTAATATACCATATGAAAAATCTCTTTGCAATATATGTTAATGATGTAATATAAATGTAATATTTTTTTAATGTTTTTTTATTTACATAGTTTTCTTTTATAGTTATAATGTGCTTAATTATTATATGTGGAGGAAAAAATGGATAATAATATTTTAGTTATTTCTGAAAAAGAACAAAAGGCTTATTTGCCATATAAATACGAAGAAATTCAAAAGATTTATGAAAGTCCAAATTGTAAATATAATTCTATTATGGAAATAATTCAAGATTTATATATTGTACCTTTAAATAAATTCGAAAATTTTTCAACAGCTAGATTCCGAGAAGCTTTTAACTTAATTCGTTATAAAGAAAAAGGTTCTATTTTTAGTGCTCTTGATTTAGGATTGGAATTGATGTTTAAATATAACTTAAACCCTATTATAATTGCAGCTTGTAGAAATTTAGATGAACTAGATATCTATTTGGATTGTTTAGATGAAAATGAATTATCTGATTTTAAATGTTTTGAAGTAAGATTTGAAGTTAATCCTAATCTTGTCAATAAACCAATTAGAGAATTTTAGTTTTTTTAGTAAATTTCTGCATTATAATATTTGATTTTTTACATAAAATAATTATGAAAATGGAGATTATTATGAAAAATCAAATATTAAGTACCAGAATTAATAAAAAATCAAATAAAAAATTTTTTAAATTCCAATTTTTAATTTCTATTTTTATAATAGTAATTTTAATTGGTTTTATTTGTTATTCAAGCATATCTTTATTAAAAAAAGAACAAATGTCAAAAAATATAACTAGTAATTATAGTATTTACAAATTATACTCTAATAATTCTAAAAGTAACGAATCTTCATACACACAAAATATTCAAAACGAATTTTTTGGAACAATTGAAATACCAAAAGTTAATTTATATTATCCTGTTTTTTCTCATTTGGATGAAGAATTATTAAAAGTTTCTCCATGTAAATTTTATGGTGATTCACCCAAAGTATTTGGAAACATATGTATTGCTGGACACAACTATGATAATTCTATGTTTTTTAGTAATTTGTCTTTGCTAAATATAGATGATGAAATATATCTTTATGATACTGATAATAAAAAATATATTTATAAAATTTTTAAAACTTATGAAGTTGTTCCTTCTGATTTATCTCCTGTATTTGAATTTGAATATGATTCAAAAGAATTAACTCTAATTACATGTAATAATCTAAATTCTAATAGATTAATTGTTAAATCAAAACAAATATAGCACACAAAAAAGACCTTATAAAAGGTCTTTGATTTATCTTATTTAACTAAATGTTTTTATATTCTTTTATCTTTTTATAAGCATATACTGCTGATACTCCAAATACAACTACTAATGCTGCTACTGGAATTGAATCTTCAATACCTGTTTTTGGTAAATTATTGTTTGTATTATTATAAACACTTGAATTCTTCTTTGCATTATTTGGGGTATTGTTAGGTGTATTACTTGGTGTATTACTTGGTGTATTACTTGGAGTGTTACTTGGTGTACTATTTTTTGTTAATGTTCCTGTTAAATCATGAACATCATTATTATCATTTGCAGCATTTACAGTTGTTGAAAACAACATTACCATTGCACTAACTAATAAAATTGTAACAATTTGAATTAAATTTGATTTTTTCATATTGATTTCTCCTCTACTTTCATACTTTTTATTATTATTTATACAATCACTATATATTATACTACTTTTTTTAGTATAATTCAAGCAAAATATATAAAAATACATAAAAGAATACATTTCTTTTGTTTTTCTATTAATATTTTATACTTTAAAAATAAATAAGTCAAGAGTTTTATTTTATTTTTATATTACATTTATGTTACATATTTATACATTAAATTTAAATAAAACAATATCCCCATCTTGCATAATATATTCTTTTCCTTCTGAACGAACTAATCCCTTTTCTTTGGCTGCGACCATTGAGCCTTCTCTTACTAAATCTTCGTAAGAAACTATCTCAGCTTTTATGAATCCTCTTTCAATATCAGAGTGAATCTTCCCAGCAGCTTGTGGTGCTTTTGTTCCTTTTTTTATTGTCCAAGCTCTTACTTCTGGTTCTCCTGCTGTTAAAAATGACATTAAGCCTAATAAATCATAGCTTTTTTTAATTACTTTATCCAAACCAGACTCTTCTAAACCAAGTGCTTCTAGCATCTCTTTTTTATCATTTTCTTCTAAACCAGATAATTCTTCTTCTATTTTTACGCATAACGGAATTACTTCTGCATTTTCCTTTTTAGCATATTCTTTAACTTTTTTTACATTATCATTATCATCAGGATTTTCTAACTGTTCTTCTGAGACATTTGCAATATATAATATTGGTTTTGTAGTTAATAAAAACATATCTTTAACTAATACTTGTTCTTCTTCATTAAATTCTAAAGTTCTTGCTGACTTTCCTTCTTCTAATGTTTTTAATATTTTTTCCAATAAATCAATTTCTATTTGATATTTTTTATCTGCTTTTAAATTTTTCTTAGCTTTATCTAATCTTTTGTTTACTGTTTCGATATCTGCAAAAATTAATTCCAAATTTATTGTTTCAATATCTCTTATTGGATTAACTGAACCATCAACATGAACTACATTTGAATCTTCAAAACATCTTACAACTTCTACTATTGCATCAGTTTCTCTAATATGAGACAAAAACTTATTTCCTAATCCTTCCCCTTTACTTGCTCCTTTTACTAATCCTGCTATATCAACAAATTCTACAACAGCAGGAGTAGTTTTTTGAGGATTATACATTTCAGTTAATTTTTTTAATCTTTCATCTGGTACAGCAACAACTCCTACGTTTGGCTCTATAGTACAAAAAGGATAATTAGCACATTCAGCTCCTGCTTTTGTTATACTATTAAACATCGTACTCTTCCCTACATTTGGAAGTCCAACAATTCCTAATTTCATTTTTTCCTCCTTATATTGTCCAATAAAAATGTTTTTGGGCATTTCATTTTTTATTTAAATATACTTATATTTTTATCCCTTATTTTTTATTTCAGTTGAAATCTTTTCTATAAATTCATTTAATTTCATTGTTCCTAAATCTCCATCTTTATGAGAACGAATTGCAACTAAGTTTTCTTCAACTTCTTTTGCCCCAACTACTAACATATATGGTGTTTTTTGAAGTTGAGCTTCACGAATTTTATATCCTGTTTTTTCATTTCTATCATCAACCTCTACACGTATTCCTTCTTTTAATAATTCATCTCTTACTTTGTAAGCATATTCATGTTGATTGTCTGTAATTGGTAATATTTTTACCTGTATTGGTGCAAGCCACGTTGGAAGCACTCCTTTTGTTTCTTCTAATAAGAATGATATAAATCTATCAGAACTTCCTAATATAGCTCTGTGTATTACCACAGGTCTATGTTTTTCTCCGTCTTTTCCTATATATTCAAGTTCAAATCTTTCAGGCAATGCAAAATCTAATTGACAAGTTGGTATTGTTATATCATGATTTAAAGCTGTTTTTATTTGTATATCTATTTTTGGTCCATAAAATGCTGCTTCTCCTTCTGCTTCATAAAAAGGAATCTCTAATTCAGTTAATATTTCTCTTAATTGACTTTCTGCTGTTTCCCACATTTCGTCATTATCTATATATTTTTCTTTATTACTTTTATCCCTTAAAGATAATCTATATTTAAAACTTGATGCTGGGAATCCAAAATCTTTTTGATATACTTCTACTATTAATTTTAAAACTTTCCCTACTTCTTCTTTAATCTGGTCTGGTCTTACAAATAAATGTGCATCATTTTGACACATTTGTCTAACTCTTTCCAACCCACAAACACTTCCACTATCTTCATATCTAAAATCATGTGCAAGTTCTCCAATTTTTATTGGTAAATCACGATAAGAATGCATTTTATTTTTATATACTAACATATGATGAGGACAATTCATTGGTCTTAAAACCATTTCTTCATTATCCATTTTCATAACAGGAAACATATCATCTTTATAATGGTCCCAATGTCCAGATGTTTTATATAACTCTACATTTGCAAGTGAAGGAGTATATACATGACTATATCCTAGTGCTAATTCTTTATCTTGAATATATCTTTCCAATATTCTTCTTATTGTTGCACCATTTGGTAAATACATAGGTAATCCTGAACCAACTAGTGGATGAGTCATAAATATTTCTAAATCTTTTCCTATTTTTCTATGATCTCTTTGTTTTGCTTCTTCTAGTAATTGTAAATGTTCTTGTAATTCACTTGCTTTTGGAAAGGCTATTCCATAAATTCTTTGTAACATTTTGTTTTTTTCGCTACCTCTCCAATAAGCTCCTGAAGATGATAGTATTTTTATTGATTTTATTTTTCCTGTACTTAATAAATGTGGTCCTGCACATAAGTCTGTAAAATCTCCTTGTTTATAAAAACTAATTTCTTCTCCTTCTGGTAATTCTTCAATTAGTTCTTGTTTATATGGTTGTCCTTCCATTAATTTTAATGCTTCTTGCTTTGGTAAAGAAAATCTTTCAATTTGTATATTTTCTTTTATGATTTTCTTCATTTCTTCTTCAATTTTTGTTTTATCTTCATCTGTAAAAGGTTTTTCTACATCAAAATCATAATAAAATCCTTCTGCAATAGAAGGTCCTATTGCAAATTTAACATTTGGAAATAATCTTTTTACAGCTTGTGCCATAATATGTGACGTTGTATGCCAATAAGCTTTTTTTCCTTCCAAATCATCATTTTTAAATGTATGAAGTATTAAATTACAATCTTCTTTTATTTTATATCTTATATCTCTAATCTCTCCATTAATTTCTCCACAAGTTACATTTCTTGCTAATCCTTCGCTTATTCTTTTTGCTACTTCTAAAATTGATGTTCCTTCTTGTATTTCCATAGTTGAACCATCTTTTAAAATAACTTTAATCATAAACGTTCCTCCTTTATATTATTTATTGGATGTTTATCATATATATAAAAACACTCCTTGGATATCATCGATCCATAGGAGTGCTTTTTTATACACGGTTCCATCCTATATTTTACTTAGTTAATAGATTGTAACGTATCTAAAACGTCTAGCTTATTCACTAGAGATTTTGAAGAGGTAGTTTTTCAAATATGTTTTCTGGAATTAATTTTCAGCCTATGATTAATTCTCTCTAACAGTAACCTTTATTTTACTTTTTCTCTCACTTATCTTTGTTCTATGTTAATAGTTTAACCTCTTTTTTTAAAAAAGTCAATAGAATTCTTTACTTTTTATTTTTCTTATTATATAATTATTATTGTATTTATTTTGCTTCCATAGCTCAGTTGGTAGAGTGCAGCCTTGGTAAGGCTGAGGTCACGGGTTCAATTCCCGTTGGAAGCTCCATACTTAAAAAACCAGCCTTTAAGACTGGTTTTTTCAATTTTCAAGCATATTTTTTATTGCTTTTTTTCTTATTCTTTGTATTGCATTATCTATCGACTTAACTGGCGAATCTAATTTTTTTGCAATTGTTACATAACTTTCGCCCTTTAAAAATCCATCTAATACTTGCTTTTCAAATTTACTTAAATTTTTGTTGACTGCATTTTCCATTTCACTATAATATTCTTTTTTCATTATTGTTTCTAATGGGTCTTCTACAGTATTACTATTAAAAGTATCTATTAATTCAACACTATCTTCTTCATTATTATCATAAGCAGCCATATTTAGTGATAAATACGAATTCAAAGGCATATGTTTTTGTCTATTTGAACTTTTTATTGCTGTTATTAATTGTCTCTCTATGCAGATATTAGCAAAAGATTTGAATGATTTCTGTTTTTCTTCTTTAAAATCCTTTATCGCCTTAAACAGTCCAATCATTCCTTCCTGTAATATATCTTCTTTTTCGGCTCCAATCATAAAATATTTACTAACTTTTATATTAACTAAGTTTTTATATTTTTCTAGTAAATAAGCTAAAGATTCTTGGTCTCCTTGCTTAATTTGAGATATTATTTGTTCATCTGTTAGATTGCTATATTTATCTGTTGTAAAGAATACATTTTCATTCTGCATTTCGTCAAGATACCTCCAATTGTGCTTTTTTTGTATTATATATGTCAAAATTACTAATGTCAAGCAGTTTTTAGCAAATTGCTATTATTTTAGTTCATTTTTCAGCATTGACCATACAGCATCATCTTCCATGTCTTTTTGCCATGAACCTACACCTGCTAAATTTTTTTCTTTTATTAAAGATACCTTTTCTTTTAGAGATTGTATATCTTCAATCCAAATTTCTTTTTTATTATCGCCATCTTTATATTCTGCATAGTTTTGTTTTAAGTCATTATCCCATTTTTTCTCAACATCATTTGGTAATACTTTTTCAATATCTTTCATAGTCACAGTATTTCTACTTATTATTTTTCCTTCTGAATTAGTTGTCCAAACTCTTGTATAAAATGGAACTGCTAATATTATCTTTTCTGACTTGATTTCTTCTGTTTTTAGAAATTTTTCTAAATTTAATTTTACCCAATCATATCCAGCAGTTGTTCCTGGTTTTGTACTAGATGTACCATATTCGTCATAAGCCATAAACACAATGTAATCTGCTACATTACCTATTACATTTCTATCAAAGCATAATGACCAAGTTTCTCCTCCATCCGGTGCTGTTACATCTACAGAAGTTACAAGTCCTATTTCTTTTAAACGTGGTGTTAACTCTATAATAAATCTTGAATACATGTCTTTGTCGTCTTCCCTCATATTTTCAAAATCTATGTTAACCCCATCTAAATTATATTTTACACATTTATTAACAATACTTTCAATTAACTTTTGCCTTGATTCGTAACTATTCATAATTTTAGAAGTAATTGATAGACTACTTTTTGCCGCTTCTGCATTTGATATCATTGGCCATACTTTATAACCATTTTCATGTGCCCAGTTAATATAATTTTCGCCTTTAGTTCCTACATTTTCTGTTAAATTCCCTTTTTTATCAATATAGAAAAATGCTGGTGAAACAACATTAACACCATCTATTGTTGTTCCAGTTCTGTCTGGTGCTGAACCATATTCAGAAAAATAATCCCAAGTTAAATTAACTTTTCCATTTATTTGTTTTTCTTCTTCCATAGATTCTCTAACTATAAATTCATTCTCTAGTTGATTTGATTTTATATAACCTATTTTTCCATTTTCCGTTCTAATTTTAGTGTATCCATTATTTGAAGCTATGACAACAACACATTCTCCCCTTTTTATTCTATCTACTGTTTTCGAAATAAAATTGGTTGAAGATTTAACTGAAGTATCAGATGTTACAATTGCTTTTTTCTGTTCTTTTTCTAATGAATCCATTGTTATTACTTTAGTTTTTTCAATATTAGAAATTTCTATATCATATACATCTTTCATTTCAGAAATTGGCAAATATACTATTCCATCTCTTTTTATTGCATGTGCATAAATATTTTTGTCTGATCCATTAATAGTGATTTTATTATCTTCAAACCCTATAGCTGCAATCTTTTTCTCATAAGTTGTTATTATTTGATTAGTTTCTTTTTCTTCATAAATATATTTATCAAAGAAATTTGCAATATCTGATTCTGATAAATATATAATATTATCTTCTATTAAAATCTGCTGTTTTAAGTTAGATGTTACATTTTTATTATTGATAACTAAATTTGTTGTTTTGTTATTATCAAAAACAACAAACTCATTAACTAACAATCCTATTACAAAAATAACAATTATAATAGCAATTATTATTAATGCTTTTGAAATGGCTTTTTTGCTTTTTTTATTTTTTCCTCCTGAAGCTGTTCCTTTAATTGTTGTTTCATTTTTTAGCTCTCTTTTTCCTCTTCTCATGTTTTTTCTACTCCTCTTTTTCTTTTTTATTAATATATCATAAATTATTATATATTAAAATAACTTTTTAATATATAAAATAAACAGATATGAATATTATAACATATCTGTTTATTCTTGTGTCAATAATTATTTTAAAATTCTGATAGTATTAAATATAGTTATTAAAGTTGTACCTACATCAGCAAAAACTGCTTCCCACATATCGGCTATTCCTAATATGCTAAGAAGTAATATTAATATTTTTACTCCAATTGAAAATATTAAATTTTCTTTTATTATTCTGTTAGTTTTCTTAGAAATTTGTATTGCTTCTATAATTTTCTTTAATTCATCTGTCATAATAACCATATCAGATGCTTCAATTGCTGAATTTGATCCAATACCTCCCATTGATATACCAATATCAGCTCTAGCTAAAACAGGACTATCATTAATTCCATCTCCTACATATGCAACTTTTTTTTCTGTAATATTATTATCTAATACTTTTTCTAATTCATTATATTTATCCTGTGGTAGCATTTCTGACTTTACTTCATCAATGTTTACTTCTTTTGCTATTCGAGTTGCAACCTCTTTTTTATCTCCTGTAAGCATCTTTGTCTTTATTCCTAATTCTTTTAACTGTTTAATTGTTTCTTTAGCATCTGACTTTATTTCATCTGTTAATACAATGCCCCCAGTTATTTCATCTTCTATTTTCAAATAAAGAATTGTTCCTTTTTCATCTATTTTTTCTTTGCTGTCTACAAATTCTGCATTTCCTATTTTTATTTCCATATTGTTATAAGTATATTTTAATCCTTTACCTGATATTTCTTCAAAGTCTTTAACCTTAGTTGTATCAATTTCATCATTTACCATTTCTAAAATTGATTTAGCTAATGGATGATTCGAAAAACTTTCTCCCATAGCAAAATAATTTAATATTTCGTTTTCTGAATATTTTCCATTATATGTCTTGATTTTACTAACTTTAAACTTTCCTGTAGTTATTGTTCCTGTCTTATCAAATAATATTTGTCCTATATCTTTAATTCCATCTAGATAATCACTACCTTTTATTAAAATTCCTTTTTTAGAAGCTTTACCTATTCCACTAAAATAACTAAGAGGTACTGATATTGCAATTGAACATGGGCAAGATATAACTAAAAATATTAAAGCTTTGTAAATACTGTCATAATAAGTAGAGCCTTTTATTAAAATTGGCATAAATATTGCTACTAGCAGTGCCAATCCTAATACAATCGGTGTATAAATTTTTGCTGCTTTTGCAACAAATGTTTCTGTTTTTGCTTTTTTATCAGTTGCATTTTCTACTAAATTTAAAATTTGACTAACTGTACTGTTTTCATAATTTTTTTCTACTTTAATTTCTAATATTCCTTGAACATTAATAGCTCCAGATAATACTTTAGATTTTTCTTTTACCTTTACAAAAGCACTTTCTCCCGTTAATGCAGAATTATCTAATTCTGCTTCTCCTTTTAATACTATTCCATCCAAAGGAATTTTTTCTCCTGTTTTTACTAAAATTATATCTCCAACATTTACCTCTTCAGGATTTACTTGTTGATATTCTTCTCCATTTTTTAAATTTGCATATTCTGGTTTTATATTCATTAAATCTGAAATTGATTTACGTGTTTTGCTTATAGCTTTTGATTCTAATATTTTTCCTATTTCATATAAAGTTATAACCATTACACCTTCCATTACTTTGTTTACTAAACATGCTCCTATAACAGAAATGGTAATTAATGCATTTTCATCTAATACTCCTTTTCGTATTTGCATAAATGCCTTTTTCATTGTTCTACTTAATAATATTATTATTGATACTATAATAAGTACTATTTGTATATTAGTATTAAAATTTAATTTGGTTCCTAAAAAATATATTAGTATTCCTATTATAATTCTAGCTATATGGAAACTTTCTTTACTGTCCTTTTTTTTATTGCTTTCTTCCATATCTACTACATTAACATCTGGTTCTAATGCCTTAACAATTTCTATTATCTCTTTTTTTGGATTATTTTTATTTGTTTTAAATGATAATTTTAAAGTTGAAAAATTTACTGTAACATCTTCATAGCCATCTGTACTTGCTATTTTATCTTCTACTTTTTTCGCACAACTAGCACAATCTAGTCCTTCTAAAATATATTTATAATTCTTCAATATGTTCACGCCCTTTCTTTACAATTTGTGATATATGCTCATCATCTAGGCTATAATAAACTACTTTTCCTTCTTTTCGATATTTTACTAATTTAGATTGCTTTAAAATTCTTAATTGGTGTGATATTGCAGATTGAGTAGTTTGAACTATATTGGCTATATCACATACACATAGTTCTTCTTCCATAAGAGCATATATTATCTTCATTCTTGTTGAATCAGCAAAGACCTTAAAAAGTTCTGCTATGTCATATATTAGCCCATCTTCTGGCATTTTTTCTTTTACATTTTTTACTGTATCTTCATGAATTACAGTATTTTCGCAAATTCCTTCTTCCATAAATTCCTCCTTCTTTTGTATATTATTTTTATATATGAACAACTATTCATATGTTTATTGTATGTCTGTTTTTTTTATTTGTCAACACTATTGATAAAAAAATACCATCTCATCTTAAAATATTAAGAATGAGACAGTATTTTATCAAATACTTAAATTTTATCACCTGTAATCTTTTGATAGATTTCCTTATACACTTTTGACAATTGAATTGTCATTTCTTTGCTTATAATTGGCATTGGTGCATGCTGGTTCCATCCCAGTTTTGTTAACTCCTCAACCAGTAGTTGTTTATCATACGTGGTTTGAGGCCTTCCAATTTTATAATTTTCTTCCAGCCAAAATCTACTTGTATCAGGTGTCACCACCTGATCTACGAGAACCAAATTTCCATTTTTATTAATGCCGAACTTAAATTTTGTATCGGCTATAATGATACCCTTTGTCATAGCATATTCGCTACACATATTATATAGCTCAATGCTCTTTTCCTGTATTTTTCGAGTTAACTCAAATCCTATTCTTTCTACACTTTGGTCTATGTTAATCCTTTTTCCTCTGTACATAGTTCCTCGTGTTGTAGGAGTATACCAGGGACAAGAAAGCTTTTCGGACTCCTTAAGGTCTCTTATTTCTGGAATATTCAGCTTATTCTGCCAAATATATCCGGTTGCATATCCTCGTACACAACCGCCCACAGGCAAAGTTTCAATACCTCTTTCAACAAGCATAGTACGACCTTCGTACTCTTTTGCCTGGAATTCTTCAGGCATATCTGCATTGTTGATAGAAATCATGGGATTATTAATACATCCTTTTGTATAATTGTACCAAAATGCTGTCAGCTTATTTGAAACCTTTCCCTTGTCTGGAATGGTTTCTGAAAACACTATATTCGACGTGGCGATTTTGTCAAAATATACATATATAGCTTTATCACCTAAATCATAGATATCCCGGATTTTTCCATCTTTTACTTTTTTCATTTCATTTTTCATTTCGTTCACCTTTCATTTTAAGTATTTGATAGATTCCTTAATTTTAGAATCTTCTCCTCTGTAACATACAAAGTAATATTTATTTTAACACATTTCCTATAAAATGTAAATAATTTTGTATATATTTTTATGTTACCTATTTATATCAAAAAATATAAACAAGAGGTGCTTCCTCTTGTTTATTAATTTTCATTACAATTACTTGTATAGAATTTTCTTTCTGCTAGCTTATCCTGAACTCCTCTTAATGCTTCTCCGAATCTTTGGAAATGAACAACTTCTCTTTGTCTTAAATAACGAAGCGGATCTAAAACATCTGGATTATCTCTACATAAGTCTATCAATTTTTCATAAGTTGCTCTAGCTTTTTGCTCTGCTGCAACTTGGATGGTGCAACAAAATTAAATTTTCCAATGTATTTCAATTGTTTTTTTCTTTGTTGCGGGATTCTTTTCACTTATGACTATATAATCGATTAAACTGTCAACCATTTCTCTGCGAAGTTCTGTAACATTTATATATTTCTCTAATATTTTTCTTTTACTATCTAATATTTCTTTTTCATTATCAAATTCTAAAAGTTTCGCTTGATTATTTTCAAGTAATTTTTCTAATCTTTCTTTTTCTTTTCGAAAATCTTCACTTAACTCGATAAAAAGTTCTGGTGTTATTAAACCATTTATTTTATCTAAATATAAATTTTTTATTGCTTGTACTTGTTTGCTAATATTTGTTTTATATTGTAAAATTTCTGAATTTATTTTTTCTTTTTTGTTTTTTATTTTATCCATAATAATATTTTCTTCTAATTTATTTGCATTTAAATATTTATTTATCAACTCATTTAATTCTCTTAATACTGTTCTTTTTAATACGTTTTCGGAAATAAAGCAACCTTTGCAGTTGTCTTTTGATACCATTCTTGTAGGACATCTTAAATACCTATCATCTCTAGTCTTACTAGATCTTAATGTATATCCACAGTTTTTGCAAACACACTTTTTAGCAAAAATCCCAATCTCTCCATTAGTAAATGGTTTAAAGTTGGCATTTATTTTTTCTTGAACACTGTTCCATAATTCAATGTCAACAATAGGTTCATGCGTACCTTCAACAACAACCCATTCTCTTTTAGGTTTTGACTTATTTTTTTTACTTTTATAAGATATACTACCATATCTACCTTGTACCATATTACCAATATACATTTCATTTGATAACATATAACTTATTGAGAAATACTTCCATAGTGTTCCTAATTTATTTTGGGGTGTTTTATATTTTATTCCCTGCAATTTTTTATATTGTGTAGGATTTGGTATACCTCTACTATTTAATTCTCTTGCTATTGCTGTTTTTCCCATTCCGCTATTATACATTGTAAATACACTTTTAACTACTTCAGCAGCTACTTGATCTATAATCAAATGTCCTGCATTATTAGGATCTTTTTTATATCCATATAATACTAATCCTCCAGTATGTAGTCCTTTTTCTCTTTTCGCTTTTAAAACTGTTTTTATGTTTTCAGATAAATCTTCTAAATACCATTCATTTACCAATCCATTAATTTGTCTAGATTTTTTATTTCCTTTTACATTTGTATCTGCATTATCTGCAATTCCAACGAATCTTACTCCCCATTCCATAAATAATCCGTGTATATATTTTTCAACTAATTCAAGCTCTCTAGTAAATCTACTTTGACTTTTACACAATATAATATCAATTTTATTATTCTCTGCAAGACTTAAAACTTCATTGAATGCAGGTCTATTTCTATCAGCACCTGTGTAATCATCGTCACTATAGACCCCATATATTTTCCAACCCTGTCGTGTTGCATATTCGGTTAACATTAATTTCTGATTCTGGATACTTGTACTATCATCCTCCTCGTTTTCTTTATTTCTATCTTCTTCAGAAAGTCTACAATAAATTGCAACCTGTGGTTTTGTTTCTACATAAATCTTTTCTTTTTTCTTTGTAGAAGCAATTGGTTGTTCTCTTATTTTATTGTATGTAACGTTCATTTTACTCCTCCTATGAGTTTACAATAAAATGAACCAATATCATAATGTTTATCTTACAATAGATATTAGTTTTTGTAAACCACTATTTATAAATTAATTATTTATCATGCTATTAACTATTATTTGCCAAATTTCATTAAAATTTTTTTCTTTTTCATCATCATCTTTTGAAACATATACATTTTTACATACAACTGTATCCATATTTTAAAGCACCTCTTTTGATTAATATTATTCACTCCCTGAGATAATATGATTTTAATTTAAATTAGAAGCTTTTTAATATTTTGTCATCTCTCCCTTCTTATAAAATAAAAAAGCAAAAAAATAGTAAAGAATACTGGGGGGATTTTTTCTTTACTTATCTTTTTACTTTTTACTTAAAATTTTAAACACAATTTAATTCATTTTATAGCTGTCACATAGCTTTAAAAGTGGATAGAAATAAAAATGCATTATACCCTGCTGAAGTATTGTGGAATAGCTAAAATATATTATTTGTCTTACTCAAAAAGAGATGTTTTCATGGTAAAAACATCTCTTTTTGAGTAAATTAGTTTGCTTTTATTTAAATATTATTCTTAATATCAAGTATTTTTGTTTTATAATTATTTAATATTTTCTTGTTTTCTATTACACGCTTTTCTAAATTATTTATTTGCTCTTTATATAGTGTAATTAATTTTTCCTTTTGACTATCTGTTAAATCATTTTCATATATAAGTCCTGATTCATATTGTTGTTGTAACTGAATTACTTCTTGTTTAATTCCTAATTCATCTATTATATTAATACTATTCTTATTAGCAGTATCTACTTGGTCTAACTTTTGCTTTTCATCTTTTAAAAATAGTTTCTTGAAAAATAATTTAATTTTTTGGAATATTGTTTTATTTTCTATTTTTATTAAAGATTTTTCTCCCATTTTAACACCTTTCTAAAATTATTTTATCCTTAGTCGTCTGAAATGTTTTTTTCAGACTCTGAATTTTCTTTATCTTTTTTTGATAAGTTATCATATGATAAAAACAAATCTTTAGCCTCTTTAATTTTAACTTCTTGCTCTCTTGTATATTTTTCTAATCTACCTTTTTTATTTTTTAGATCTCTCAATTCTGAGAATTCTATATTTTCAGTTTTTTCTCTACTATCACTTTTATCTGTGTTTTTTGTTTCTTTATCTAATAAATTAATTTGTTCTTTTAACTCTTTAATTTTTTCTTCTTTCCATTTGTTGAAATCTTCTAAATTTTCTGCTTTTGACATTTTTATTTCATCCAAATATGGTAAATTATCAATTCCCTTATTTTTCAACTCACTTAACAACTCTAATGAATTTTTACTCTCTAATTCAAAAACTTCTCTTGCTTTTTTGACAGTCATAGTTGATTCATCATATAATATCCTGTCTTTATTTTCAGGTACTTGAATTCCTAATGTTTGAAGGCTCTCATCTAAGTCTTTATTAATTTCTTCATCAAATTCATTATTAGGGCTTGAATATAAGATATCAAATACATTTCTATAATTGCTTTTCTTTAATGCATTAAGAGTTTTATCTGAAAGATTTAACTCTTCAATCTTAATATTCCCTGTATTAAACTCTATATCCTCCGTACTTTCCATATTTTGCATTATATCACAGTATTTTTTATATGGAAAACCTTTTACCTCACAAACATAAATATTATCCTTAATTGTTTTTAATTCTTCAACTGTTTTGCCCCCAATATTTCTTATTTTAGGTAAGCGACTTTCATCTAAGCGTAACAAATCTCCTAATGTTCTTATAGAAGCATTACGTAAAGCATTACATGTTCTTGTTGACGCAAGCGTAGTTTCTATTCCTTCTTGTTCCAATTTTCTAACTTTTTCATATTTATCAACCATCCACTCTACATAAGCTGTTATATTTTGTTCATCTTGATAATTTTTTAATTTTTTCTCAAGTGACTTTCTCTTTATCCTATTTTTAATATTATCTGAATATTTAAGAAATTCATTAATTTTTTCTTTATCAGTATCATTTAAATCTTTTTGCTCATATTTATCAGAAGGCATAAGAAATGTTTTAGTATACAATTCATCTTTTATTTTTTTATAGTCTTCTTTCTCTTCTTCGGTTAAGATATTTAATTCGAAATCACTAAATTTAGGTATTCGTCTTATTATTTTATTTTTTCTAGAAGGATGTCTTAGCTTGGGGAATCTTCTATTAATATAACTACCTATATAACTACCTGAAACATGAAATTTTTCACCTACTTCAGCATTTGTTTTAGGTCTACCATCTTTTAAACCGTATTTTTCTACTATTCTTTCATCATCAATTAATTTATCTATTTCTTTACTTGAATAAAATAATATTTCATTATTTGGAGTTTCTCCAAATATATCACGTAAAAGATTAATATAGCAATCACTATTTTTATTTAAATCTACATCTATATAATTTCTAAATTTTATATTAAATCTATAGGCATCGTACTTAGTATCATAATATGTATTACCCTCTTTTTGATATAACTTAATAAAATTTTCCATAGTCCCATATTTTGCTACTATTTTATCCACACCATATTCTTCTTGTTTATATTCTTTTGCTATTTCCTCTATCTTTTTTGGATATCCAAAAATTCCACCAACACGTGCTTCTTTACAACTTGTTATTTGTTCTTCAGTTAATTTGCCTAATTTATATTTTGCTTCCACATATTTGTAGTCTTTATATATTTTATTATATTCAGCCTCAATTTTCCTCCAATTTTTATCTCTGCCATCATATAATTCGCTTGGCACACTACTTGTAGTAGGATTTAAATCCGGGTGTTCTTCTTTCCAATTCAATAATGTTTTAATTCTCTCACTAATATTTTCTCTTTGCGCTTCAAGCAATCCCATGTCCTCTAATCTTTTTAATTGTGTTTCTGATAAAACTAAGCCAACATTTTCTCCTTCGTTACTACGTTTTACTTGACTTCTGATTTGATTTGCCCAACCCCCTATAGGATAACCTTCAAAAATTGTATTTCCTTTTAATTCTTCACCAGAATTAAAAAATCTTTCCAAAATCTCTATTTTTTCATTTATATTAATTTTACTCTTAGTTAAACTAGTAATCTTCTGAGCAATTTCTCTAAATTCTTTTGTAGTATCGAAAATTGCTAATCTACTTTTTTCTTCTGCTTTTTCCTTGTCATTATTACTAGAATTACTATATTTTTTCATTTTATCACAAAAATCTTCTATTATTTTACAATTATCAAAATTATTTACTAAATCTAATATAACTGGCACATTATCATTTCCTACTGATAAAGCCCTTCCTAATTGTTGTGAAAATGTAGTTGGAGATCGCGTTGGTCTCATCATTACAACACCATCTAATCCTTTTATATGATACCCCTCATTAAGCATATCAACTGCATACATAAGTTTTAAAGTATCTTCACTATCATCTTTTTCAAATTTTGTTAAAATCCTTTCATTTTTTCTCAAGTCATTTTCTGAAGAAACACTATATATATTCATATTTTCATTTACATCACCAAACATTTTGTTTGCTTTACTTACCTTTTCCTTCATGTCCTCAATGTTTTTACAAAAAACAATATATTTTCCATTCTTATTTTTCATATGAGTTGATAGTAATTCTGATAGATTTTGCGTATTTTCATCTAATTTTTTTCTTAATTCACTAAATAGCTCTTGAGCCTGTTTCTTTTTTACACCATTAGACATATTCTTAATATTGTTTTCCATATTTTCTAATTCTTCACTATATCCATGTAATGTACTAACATATGTCGCTTCCGGTAGAATCCCTTTTTCTATAGCCTCTTCTAAAGTCATTTCTGATGCAACATTACCTTCAAAAATTTCATCAGACATATCTCTTAAATTATCAAAATATCTAATTGGTGTAGCAGATAGTCCCAGTATTTTTACATTAGGATTTCTTTCTAATAGCCTATTTACTCCATTTCCCCATTCAGGTGCACCACAATGATGAAATTCATCTAAAATAATATAATCACATTTTAATTTTTTTATTTCATCATCAGTCAAATTCATTAACTTTTGATATGTAATTCTTTTTAGATTTGGAAAGTCAGCCATATCTAACCCTGATTCAAAAATATTATTTTTAATCCCATGTAAAATAGCGTTTGATGGAGCAATATAAACAGTTTTTTTGTTCTTATTATCTTCAATCAATTTTAATGCTATATACGATTTACCTGTCCCAGTTGGATGAACTATAGCAACTTTAGTGCCTGTCCTTAAATTCTCTTTTACTTTTTCATATGGTATCTGGTTATGTGGTTTTAATTCTATTGGCATATACTTCAACTCCTTGTTTAATCTTTTGGCTTTCAACCATTTATTCCTCCAAAAGCTTATATATGATATATTATAACATAATACAATATTATTTTTATAAATTAATACAAATATAATAAAAATGTAATATATTTGTAATATTACATTTTTTTATATAGCATTAAGCTATTTTCATCGTAAAAATTAAAAAATCAAACACTTAATTCCATTTAGCAAAATGTTTTGCTCTGTTGACTTGTAATATCCTTGTTCGATTTATTTAATTTAAGAAATCTATCGTGCATCACCTTGTCCACCAGGAGCATCTAGATTATCTGATGATTTTTTCTTTATTTTAGCTGGTCTTGGAGAAAATTTTTCTGGTATCAAGTTATCATATCGTTGCAAGATTCCCCTCCAAATATTATGTTTCTGATCTCTTGCTTTAAGGTCTTTATATCCAAAATTTCTTCTTGCCCTAGCAAATTCCATCCATTTTAAATACTCTGAATGAAAACTATTTAACATATTTTCTTCTTGTTCATTTGCATATTGCATTCCTTCTGGATTGTATTTAGGATTATAGTTTGGATTTGGCATTATTTGATTTCGTTCTCTTGAATATACTCCTGCTATTATATGAGGAGTTAAAATTGATATTTTTCTATTATACGCATCAGTCTGTGAAGTTGGTATCCACAATGGTATAGGTGGCTCAATACTACCATCTCTATGCTCTATATAACCCATATAGTAATTAGGGATTTTAATTATATATGCATATTTAAAATTATGTTGCTTAGTATAATCTTGTTCAATTTGTCTAAGACCAATCGATAGAATTTCTTCATTATCTATAGGATAAAGCGTGGAATTTATACTATTCCCCCTGTAAGATACTAATCCTTTATTAAAAAAGTTTTCTATATCATCATTATTTGTGCCATGAATATAATAGCAGTATTTATCGTCAAAATTTTCAAAATGTCCCATATGACCACTCCTTTTCATTTTCCACAATTATACCATTTTTTCATGAAAAAAGCAACCATTTGGTTGCTTTCATCATTTAATCCATATCATCAAAAAAGAAAATATGAACACCCCTTTCTTTGTTTGGTATTGTAAAGTTCATTTCTCTGTCTTTTTCAATACCAACTTCTGATGCTAATAAAATTTGTCCTGCTAATCTTGTAATATCGCGATACGTGCAGGCAACATAATTGCGAATTCTTTCCTCAATTGACATTGCCAAAAGTGAATCAGAACAGTTTACAAGAATTTTTGTGTGAGCAATATAAAGAATATGTCCATCAACAGTATTAACTCTTGTCAACCACTTTTGTAGTGAAGAATAACCTTCAGACAAATATTCTGCCTCATTTAATGAAAGTATATTTTCATAATCAAGGAATATATCTCTCATTGTTAATTCTTCAAATTTAGCAATTTCTGATTTTTTTACTCTGCTTATTTTTCTTATACTTACTGTTCTTGACATAGTTTTTTCCTCCAATGATGTAATAATATATTTTAATGTTGTGAAAAGGGATTATTTCTAAAACAGCATTTCACTATAAGTATATATTAACATTTTATGTTAATTTAGTCAAATTTATAGCTTCAATACATATCTATTTTGAATAAATTACTGTTATATATTCTCCGTCCTTCTATGAAACTTGCCCTAATATTTTTATAAGGATCATTTTTAATTTCTTTATGTGATACTTTTAATATTCCATTTTCTCTATCAATTTGTTTTATCAACACTTTTATTTTATCTCCTATTTGATATATGTTTTTTTAATTTGCTACATATCCATATTCCAAGTCAGATATCTTAAGTTTTATATCTATTCCAAGACATTCTAAATTACCTCCTCAAAGTTTTTTTGTATTTATATAGTATTTTAGATATTGGTTCATTTTATTTATTTTATTGATGTTGTATCTTCAAAGGGGCAACATCTGCTGCTAAATCTTCTTGTAAGTTTGCTATCGGATCACCTTTACATGCTAAACAGGTTGCATCAAATGGCACTCCTGCTGCTGATTGTGGATAAACATCTACCCCATGTGGTGTATGTTTGTAAACTATCCTAGAATAAAATTAAAAGAATTAATAGATAAAGAAACTGGCGAAATAATTGAAGTAGATCAAATTACTAAAAAAGTATATGGACAAAAGAATTTCTGGAAATTATATCTAAGTGATTTTCTCCATGTTTTAGATGGTATCGAAAATAAGCGAGTCACTATTTTAAAGTATATTTTAGATAATACTTACTCAAGTACAAAATGGAACAATTACTTGTAGAAGATAAGAATTTAATGGAAGAACTAGAACATGATTATCAATGAAATAAATGAGCATAGCACCTATTAGAATATATCTAATAAGTGCTATTGCTCTTTCTTATAGTTGACAACTTATTTTAGTCATCTACAATTTTTTTGAAAAGGTCAAAGTTAATCGAAATCAACTTTAGGTACTTTCTTTGCACTCTCATCAGCCTCAAAATATTGCATAGGATAATATCCGCTCATTCCGGCAACTATGCTGGTAGGAAATCTTTGAACTGTTGTATTATAAGTATTCAATTTTTCATTGTAATGCTGTCTTGCTACAGCAATTCTGTTTTCTGTTCCAGCCAGTTCATCCTGCAATGCAATAAATTGTTCACTAGCTTTGAGGTCAGGATAATTTTCTGAAATTGCAAGTAATCTGCCAAGAGCAGAATCTAAAGCATTGTTTGCTTCACTGATACTTTTCATATCTCCACTTTCAATACTTCCTGCAAGTTTTGATCTTGCATCAGCAATTTCTGTGAATACTTCTTCTTCATGGTTTGCATATCCCTTAACAGTTGCTACCAGATTTGGAATAAGGTCACTCCGTCTTTGAAGTGTTGTCTCAATTTGAGACTGCTGCATTTCGACATCTTCTTTCAAAGATACTAAACTGTTTCTAGTTCCGAAAAACCAGAATACTGCCAATAATACTACTGCACCGATACCAATTAATACTTTTGTCCAATTTTTCATTGTAAATTACCTCCTAATTGTTTTTGATTTTTTGTTTTTGATTTACAATTTCCGTTTTCAATTTGCTATCGTGAGGCACCTCCACCTCCAGAAAAACCTCCACCAAATCCACCTCCAGAGAATCCACCTGAAGATCCTCCAAAGAATCCTCCTGAAGATCCTCCAGATAATCCACCTGATGAACTACCATCATAACAAATGGCTCCAATAACTATTACTGCAATAACTATAATTATTATCCATAGACATAATAGTAAGCCATCATCAGAATCATTTTCAACAGATAAATCCTTTTCCAGACCTTGAATATCAATTTCATATTCTTCAGCAATAACATTTAAAACAGCTTTTACTGTCATTTCTGTTGCTTTAGTATACTCATCGTTTTCGCGGTAAGGAACAAAGTAATCGTCGAGAATTCGACCGCATTTTGAGTCATTTAAGCATCCTTCTAATCCTCTACCAATTTCAAGTCTGACTTTTTCATCAGACCGAGAGAATAAAAGTAATACTCCATTGTCTTTTCCTTTTTTGCCGACACCCAAAGTATTAAATAGATTATTTGCGTAATCTTCAATACTTCTGTCAAGCAAACTTTCTACTGACACAACGGCAAACTCAACTTCTGTTTTCTCCTCAAGTTCTACTAACATTTTGTTGAGATTTTCTTCTACATCATCATCAACGATGTTATCTTCATCGTAGATATAGACATCCTCCTCAACTGTTGGAATGGGAATTTTTTCCGATGTAGCACATCCGGTAAGCATACTCATAAGAGTAGTCAATACCATAAGTAACATCACACAAGAAATTATCCGTTTTTTGTTCATAACTTTTTTCCTTCCTTTCTCAGATTACAATCTAAGTATTTTGATATATGTGAAATAAACCAAAAGTTTATCTATTTATTATTATACTACAATTTAACATAAAATTCAACTATCATCCATTTTTACCTTTTTTATCACCTAAGGCTGTTATCACTTACTGTGCTAACCACCTTTCCCTTTATAAAATTTCACTATATTGTCAATTATAGAAATGGCATAAAGTAGATATATCAAGGAGCATAAACATTTTATACATTTCTTTCATTGACAATGTTCCTTTGAAGATACTTTTTAGAAAAAAGGGAAAAAAACGAAATTGAATTTCTTATTATCTGATATTATACTTTAGCTAATCTTTAATTTTACTTTAGTTTTATTACTTTTCCTTAGTATTACTATGCCTAAAAGTTGTTAGTAAATTTTTGACTACTACAAAAAAGTAGTTTAGTAATACATTTTCAATGAAGAAAATTTATAAACTGATTATTCTTACAAAGCCTTACATCTTTATGTAATTTTCGTAATTGTACAATTGTACTATAATGAACATTTACGACCTACAGATATATCAAAAGGACTTAATATTGATAATGGTTATATTACAAAAATTATTAAACAAGATGAAAGATACCAAACGGAAAAAAAACAAAGGAAACAATTTAATAAACAAAAGCATAAAGAACAAACTATTGCTTATATAAAAGAAATTAGACATTCACAAAAAGAAGAATATGAAATTTTACAATGTTAATTAGCACTAGATAAATCTATCAATGCTCCCTATTGTTTTCCTAAAGTAATAAAATATTAATTTCTTTATTAAAGCCAAAGGGCTTTATTTTTTTGTTTGCACAAATACAAGTCCTTTAGAATACATTAAAATAGGAGGATTTTATATGTGCGAAAAAGTGAATTTTAATGTAATAGAAAAGAATAAAAATGACAATATAGAAGATATTGTGAAAAGTATAGAAATAATTGTTAATAAGCTAATTGTAAATGAATTTGTTAATACTGTTGATTAAGTCTACTTATTTTTGTATAATATGCTTGTACAAAATGAGTAGTTATACGATTGGAGGTATAACTATTGAAGGTTGCTATATATTGCAGACTTTCTCGTGAAGATGATGACAAACTTTATGAAAACGATGAAAGCGAGAGTATCCAAAATCAAAAATCTATGCTAATTAATTATGCAATAGAAAGGAGTTGGGATATTTATAATATTTACTGTGATGAGGATTATTCTGGAATTGACAGTGAAAGACCTGAATTTAATAAATTATTAGAAGATGCTAAAAATCATAAATTTGATATTGTACTTTGTAAAACACAAAGTAGATTTACTCGTGATATGGAAATGGTTGAGAAATATCTTCATAATAAGTTTGTAGAGTGGAATATTAGATTTGTTAGCCTTGTAGATCATGTTGATACATTAGATAAAGGAAACAAAAAATCAAGACAAATTAATGGTTTAGTTAATGAGTGGTATTTAGAAGACTTATCTGAAAACATCAGAAGAACATTTGATAGCAAAAGAAAACAAGGATTGCATATTGGCTCTTTTGTATGTTATGGATATAAAAGAAATCCAGAGAATAAGAATAAACTTATTATTGATACAGAAGTCTCTGATGTAATTAGATTAATATTTAATCTTTATGAACAAGGAAATGGTGTTACTAAAATTGCTCAAATATTAAATGATAAGGGTATTTTAACACCTACTAAATATAAACAATCACAAGGAATTAATTTTAAAAATCAAGGCAAAAATATTGACTATTGGTGTGAATCTACAGTTAGTAAAATATTAAAAAATGAAGTTTATATTGGTAATTTAGTACAAGGCTATAATAAGAAAGTAAGCTATAAATCTAAACAAATGAAAAATCAGCCTAAATCAGAATGGATTATTGTAGAGAACACTCACGAACCTATTATTACAAAAGAACAATTTTATAAGGTTCAAGAGATTTTTAAAAGCAAAACAAGAAGATGTAAAAATGGTGAAGTTCATTTATTTGCTAATAAACTTGTATGTTTAGATTGTGGTACAAAGCTTTATAAATGCAGAAATGATAGAGGTTACATTTATTTTTCTTGTAAAGGCTCTAAAAAACTCTATGGAACTTGCACTCCCCATTCTATTGGCTATGAAAACCTTAAAAATCTGGTTACTGAAAAGATTAGAGAAAAGATTTTAGCATTTTACAATTTTGATAATATATCAGATGATTTATTTGTTTCAAATGATAACTTAAACAAAGCTAAATTATTACAAAATAAGGTTGAATTACTTTCAAAAGAAATGAAAGATATCAACAATGCAATAAAAGAACTTTACTTAAATAAAGTAAGTAGCAAAGTTCCAGAAGATGTATTTGAAGATTTAAATACATCTTTCCTAACAGATAAATCCGCCAAACAAAAAGAACTAAATAAAATACAAAATGATTTATCTAATTTAAAGGAAAAAGAGTTAAACAGTAAATTTATAAAAGAACAAAAAGAAAAGATAATTAATCACTTTAAAAACTTTAAAGAACTTAATTATGACATTGTTAATAGTTTTATAGATTATATTGAAATTGGAGAAAAAAACAAAATCACAAAATCACAAGATGTGATTATTCATTGGAATTTTTAGTATATTGTATAAATTTTACAAATTCTTCACATTGAAATTGTAGTAATTTAATTTAAATTATGGTATACTATTAATAAATCTTAAGAAAGGAGTTGACAAACATGCCAGATGTAAAACAAAGAATGATAGATATTGTTAATTCAGTACCTGATAATTATTTTGATGGATTAAAACCAACAGAAATGGTTTTTAAACTTATGATGGAATATATTAAAAGGTATGGCGAAGATGAAACAACTATTATTCCTGGAACTGATAAGCATTTTAATTATGAAACTCTAAAAGAAATGCTTGAAGACAAAAATCCAAATTAAAAGGAGGTTATATTTATGGATTTTATGAAAAAAACTTTAAATCAAGTAAATGTACAAAAAAATACTCTATATGATATTATTTATGATTTATTTTTCTTTGCCAAACTTCAAGAAAGTGAAGATGATATTAAAAATGGTAGAGTTTGTACATTGGAAGAATTAAGACAACACATTGATGAATTGGAGGCGAAATATGCAAATAATAATATCGGATGATGCAAAGTCTGCAATTACAGATATATATGACTATTCTTATAATATTTCTTCTAATTATGCAAGTAGAATAGTTAATCAAATATATGATGCAATTTATAATTTACAAGATTCGCCTTATATTGGTAGATATGTCCCCGAACTTTCGGACAAGCATTTTAGAGAACTTATCTGTGAAAAATATAGAATTATTTATTATATTTCTGAAAAAGATAAAACAATTTTTATACGTTACATATTTTGCGGAAGGCAAAATTCTAATTTATTTTTTAAAGTTCATGAAAAAGAACTATTTGATTTTTTTAATCAATTATTTATTTAAATTCTTTTAGGATATATTCCAAACCCACTCCATGGTCTGTATAATATGGTGCTAATCCTGCTTTTTCAATTTCTTCTATTGATGCACCATCTGTTAATTGGTGTACAATTGTTCCTACCATTTCTAAATGTGCTAATTCGTATGTTCCATCAAAGTTATCAATAGTTAAAGACTTAAATTATAAACTCTTACTATTGATAAATTTAAACTATATGTTGTATTTTAAACTTTGTTCTTCTAATAATTTAAAATCACAACTTAAACTTCTGTAAAACTTTGCTGTTTTTCCATTACTGTTTCCTGTAACCAATTTATATATTTTTTCTGCCTTGTCCATTATTTTTTGTCTATTTTCTGGTATATTTATGTATTTATATTGTTCTGATAGAAGTCTTCTATAAGCATAGGTTTTATCTGTAACATCTAATAATGAAACACTATTTTGTGGTACAGGTATCATATCTGAAAATCTAATAATACCTAATTCATTTTTTTCTTTTATACTTAACATTTTAAAGAATGTTAAATTTTCTTTGTAGGTCTTATGTTTTGTTTTAGGAGAGAACATAGGAGCAAAATAGTAATGTTCATTGACTAATATAACAACTCCTATGTATGGTCTTGTTTCATTTTTATTATAAGCAATATGTTTATCAAACTCACTTAAATATTGAATATAATTATCATCTATTATATAAAAATTTAATTTACCTAATTTAATTTTTTTTTTATTTTTCATTTATTCCTCCAAATAATAGAATAGGGAGTACCTTATTTAAAAGATACCCCCTTAATTTTTCTGGAAACTTGTTTATAGTATAACTAAAGGCTCGTTTCTAGCCTAATGTTTCTGGATATTTGTTTATAGGATAGACTCCTAAAGGCTCATATCTAACCTAATGTTTGTTAAGCTCTTTATAGAAATTCCTTTCTAAAGGTTTGCTTTTACCTAATTTATTTGATAATTAAATTATCAATACTAGTATATTCATTATACTGCATTTTATTTATAAATTCAAGCACTTTTAATTAATTTTTTTATTTTGTTGTTGCTCTAATTTTGGTATTTTAGGGTAGATATGAATTTCAAAATTACTTGGGTTTGAATCTTTTTTTATTGCTTTTTCTGTTTTTAAATATGTTACTTTTTCTAGGATACTTCTCAATAATATATTCTTTTGTTCATTTGTTTCTAATTTAGAATATATATCAATTACATTTTTTATTTTTGGAACAATTATTTCTTTGTTTTGCTCCGCTTCTTCTTGAGTATTTACTGCTTTAGATATTTTGGTTATTTCTCTATTTATTTCATCAATATTATTTTTCAAAGATGTCGAACGCTCAGAAAATTCTTGCTTATTGTATGTATCTTCTTCAAACAATTCATATACCTTATTAAGTTTATTTTTTTCACTTAATAATTTTTCTTCTAATTGTTTTAAAATAACCTTTGTCTTAATAACTGGAAATTCTGTTTTTCTGCTTTCCAACTCTGAATAATTCATATTATAGCCATTTAACCATATCTTTAAAGCTTCAATAATCTTTTCTTCGACTATATAAAGTTTCGAACTTATATTATTACAATTAGGATTATTACAAATTAAAGTTGGTTCTTTTTGTTTCAAGTTGTATGGTCTTCTTTGCATTGGCTTACCACATTTTTCACAAAATACTAATCCTATTAAAGGATTTTGGACTTTATCATTATGAGGAATAGGAGGAGCATTACAGCTCCTCTTGTTCTGTACTATATCCCACGTTTTATTATCTATAATCGGCTTATGTAATCCATTTATAAGTAATATATCAGAATTTCTTGGTCTACTTGTAATACGTTTTCCATTTTCAGAACGTATTACTTGTTTTCTAGAATTCCACCTAATTTTTCCAATATATACAGGATTATTTAATATATCTTTTATAGAGGAAATAGACCAACTATCTGCTTTTCGTGGTTTTAATCCTAATTTATTTATTTCTTTAGCTACACTATTTATTGATACTTCCTCGTAAGAATATAAAATGAAGATTTTTTTTACTATTTCCGCTTCTTCTGGATTAGGTTCTAATGTATAACCTTTTGCATTTTCCAACTTTTTTCTTTTATATCCAAAGGGTGGAATACTTCCAACATATTTTCCTTCTGTTATTGATGTCATTCTACCTCTTTGAAGTCTTCTATTTATTGTTTTGTATTCTCTTCTAGACATAAATAATCCAAATTCAAAATATTCTTCATCATATTCGTTATTTGGGTCATATACTTTCATAGGAGTAATAATTTTGGTAGATGAATATTTAAAAGCTACTGATACAATTCCTTGGTCTCCTGTATCTCCACGTGCAAGTCTTTCAACTTCCATAACTAATACACCAGTCCATTTTCTTGATTCAACATCTTTTAATAATCTTTTCATTTCATCTCTTTCTTCTATTGTTTCTCCACTTACGACTTCTCTGTATATTTCTCCTATTGGTAATCCCATTTTTTTGGCTAATTCAACTAATGTCTTTTCGTGCCTTGCTAAAGTTTCACCTTCTCCATATTTTTCGAGTTCTCTATCTTCTCTTGATTTTCTTAAATAGATAGCATATTGTTCACTTTGCAAAATTCCTCCTTTCCTTATAATCTTTCGCCTTTAACTTGTTATATTATATAAAGTTTTAGGCAAAATTACAAGTTATCTTGTTTCATTATTATTTTTATTGCATTTAATAGAATATTTTCAAAGTTACTAACAGTTGTTTCATTCTCTGTACCTACAATGAAGTCATCAAAAAATTTAACTTTAGTTCCACCTATATTAACTTCTTCAACTTCCAATTTTGAATCACCTCATTCAATCTTATGCTTTTTCTAGGCTACATTTGAATTATATTTAGCAAAATTTTCTATTTTTTCTATATTAAAGTGTTTATCAAATGTAAGTGGGTTAATTCCTAAATTTCTGATTTGCTTGATATAACCTCTAAAAGTTGAAAAGTCTTCACTACATAATGCTTTATTCTTCAAAACTTCTATTTCAATTTTACTTGCTCCGCTTCGTATGTACCTTTCTATCTTTGAAATTCTTTTCGTATACGCATAATGTTTGCTAGTTCTTGTATATCCTCTTTTATTTATTCTTCTTAGAACATCACAAAGAATATTTTTTGTATAACTTGACAAATAGCTGTTACTTTTTATCATTTTTATTGCTATATCTATTCGATAAAATGGTTCAGAAAACCATATTTTTTCTGCATATTTTACCCAAAAATGTTTCTTCATATCTTCACTCAAATAGTTTTTTAAATCCTTAGCTAATGACCAATTTTCTGAATATTTGTAGTAATTAAACTTTCTGTTTTTTATTCTAACTTCAGTTCTAAATACACCTTTAAATTCTTCTAATTCTTCATCGGTTATATAATCTTCATATCTAACACTTAATAACTGTTTCTCTTTATTATATGTTATAGTTTCAACATACCCATTTTCTGGAGTATATGAAATAGCATACTCAAATACACTTTTTACAACATTATTAAGACTATCTGATGTTTTAGACATTAGATTATATACAATAGGCTCTACAAGTTCGCTTATTTTGGAATCTATTTTATAATCTAATCTATTTAAAGTTATACTTTCTACAAACTCTTTAGGAACTTTAAGTTTATTAAATAGAACATCTTTTAAACAATTTTCAATAAATTCTACATCACTTTCACAAGGATATCTCTTTAGTATTATTTTTGGACAAAATCCAATAGTAATATAACTATAAGTTCTATTATAGAATAAATTAAATGGTGGTATTCCTCCAACAAACTGAATTTTTCCTTTCTCTTGTATTTTTCTGGACTTAGGAAATAATATCCCTGCATTTTGTCTAAATAGGGAATTATATAAAAAGCCATTTCCTTCTGGAGTTAAATTAAATTGTAAATCCAGAGTGTCAATCATCTCATAGTTTCACTCTCCTTTTTAAAAATTAAAAATTTTGATTTTCAGTTGATAACTCAGCATAATATGATAAAGAAATTACAAAAATATGTTCTTCTAATCACATAATTATCAACATAAGAAATAAAAAAATGAAATTTGCGAAAAAAAGCATAACCAATAAAGCTATGCTTAACACTCAAAATAAGAGCCAATTTTACTTGACAAATAATACATTTTATGATAATATCTAATCATAGTTAAATCTATTGAATGTTGCATACGCAATATTTCAAATTAAGAGTAGTTCCAGCTACTCTTTTTTTATTTCATTTGAGATTATAACACAGAAAGTCTGTATTGTCTAGTGTTTTCTTATATCAACCACACCAAACTATTGAAATATCTATTTAACCTAGGACTACGGAGGTGCTTATATGCGACTTTTTTAGCTCATAGACACTCCACTGGTAATATTGGGGGGCTATATCAAACTTGCTATTTTACATAATTTGTGGTATAATTATATTAGTTTTACTAGCAAATGCTTATAAATTAGGAGGATATAGTTATGACAGCACTGCAGCAGAGAACAATGGAACTCGTCAATCATCTTATGGAAGAAGGACACGATTTTAACATTTTTAAAAAGAAGGACAGAGTTGGCATTACAGTTAACACTGGAAGCATTTATGTACATCTTTTCACTTCTGAAACCAAATGTGGCTACGGCGGTTCTTATGTATGGTATGTATTTTCATCATCCGCTCCGTATGAATGGGGAGAAGAAATTTCTACTCCTACACATAATCGGAGAGAATCTATGAAGAACTTTACTTATAAACTTTGGAATCACGATATGGCTTTACAGGAAATCGGTTTATAATGTAAAACAGCAGATTGAAACAGACACTCTCGAAAGGGTGCCTGTTTCATTATATTTGATTGATAACCTTTTTGGAACATATTCTTCTGTACCAATATCATTTAAAATTGCTTTAGCTTTTTGATCTGGCATACCAAATCTTTGTGACAAGTATCTTAAAGAAGCAGCAAGTTCACCATCTGGTCCACCATATTGAGATATAATTACTTTTGCCAATCTAGGATCTGGACATTTTATATTAATCGGATATTGTAATGTTTTGTTATAAGTCCACATTAATAATTCCCCCTTTCCCAAGGCCAAGGTTCTTCTAACCATCTCCATTTATTGCAAGGGTAATTAATGGTTAGAGGTCCATAGACTTTCTGATATTTATCTTTTAATTCTTTTGCTTGTTTACAATATTTTCTGTGTAAACAAAGTGCTTTTTGATCATCTGGATGAGTATCTAAATACAATGCAAGTTCAGTAATTGCAAATTCACAACATCTAATTTCTTGTATCATTTCTCTTCTTAAATCACAATCTACTGTATTTTCTTTTTCACATTCACAATTACAATTGCAACTGTAATTTCTATTTTCTTCTATTGACATTTATTACACCCCTTCCCAATCTCATTTGATTCCCTTATGAAATTTATTTCTTCCATTGATTGACAAGGTACATAAGGGCTAACTAACTCTGGAAATATAGTTCCCATTTTTAATCCAACACATGGTTTAAAAGTTTTATCCATATATTGAAACGGTACATAACTTTGTGCTAGCATTGGATTTTCAGGAAAAACATTATATTCTTCATCAAATCCACAACTGCATCCATCGTTATATTCTTCATAAGAAACAACATTATCACATTGATTTTCAATGATATCTTGTTGCATTTCGCATGAATCATTCTTATAACTATTATTCATACAATAACATTTTCTATAATTTCTAAACATTTTTCTTCCTCCTTTTAATGTTATTATATGTCTCTTTTTGGTATATGACACAAAAATAAACTCTCCTTGTTAAACTTTTTTGTCTAACAAGAAGAGTTTATCTAAAACCTATATTTTACTTTTCGACTATTTATTCTAAGTAATCATCTACTTTTTTTATAAAAATTATATTTTCAATAATATCAACTATTCCATATACTACAATTGCAACTCCAACAGTTTGTAATATTGCACCACTATTTACTAATATATAAATTCCAGCTATAATCATAGAAATAGCTAAAATTAAAGTTAACAACCATAATCTTGATTTGTAATCTTTCCATACAATAGTAGTTTGCAGATTTATAATTCCACTATATATAATCCAAATAGCAATTAATATTCTAAATGCTGATAAAATTATATCTGAACAGAACATTATTACAATTCCTATAACTATTGATGCAAGTGCCATTGCGATTAAATAATTGTCCTCTTTATTGCTCGCAAAATAGTCAACTGTTCTTAAAACTCCTATTACTATAAATATTACCCCTAATAGTATAGCTACTATTGACATAATTGATTCTGGTCTAGCAATTAACATTGCTCCAAATAAAATAAATATAAGTGATATTACAATGTCTGTCCATCCTGATCTTTTTAAAAAATTTTTCCACATAATATTACCTTCTTTTCTATTATATTTCATTTATAATATATCATATTTTAACATATTTGTATATAAATTTCTTATTTTTTCATTCCTCTTTTTAAGATTTCTAATTCTCTTTTTAAATCTTCTGTTCCTTGGTCTTTTGTTTTCTTTTTTGATATTACTTCAATAGCTTCAGTTCTTGTCATTATAGTTATAATTTTCATAATGTAATATAAGTCTTCTTCATTATCTAAATTTAATGTTTCTTTGTTTATTAAATTATTAAGTTGGCTTTTATTGCCCAATTTATTATTTTTATCAAAAATGCTAAAATTTTCTTTCTTTAATTCTTGCAAAATATTTCTAACTAGTTTAAAACTGTTATCTTTCAATAATTCTTCTACCATATAGTCATACATCTTTATAGCTGATTCAAAAATATCTCCATTTGTATCAATTAATATTTCACTTATTAGTTCTTCTTCTGCTAAAATAAATTTTTGTATAATATACTTAATGGCATCTTCTTTATCTTCAAAATATTGATAAAAACTTCCTCTAGGTATTTGTGCATTTGTTACAATATTACTTACCGAAGCTTCTTCAAAAGACCCTCTACTAAATTCTGTTTTTAATGCTTTTTCTATTTTTATTCTCTTTTCTTCATTTAAATTAAAAAAAGTTGATTTTGGCACATTAAACACCTCTTTTTACTATGACATTGTGTCATTTGCTATAGTTTATAATATTAATAACCTTTTGTCAAGTGTTATTGATATAACTAAGTCCTAGCCTTTAATACAAAATAAGCCAAAATTATTAAACCTATTTGTTAATAATTTTGGCTTATTTCAATTTTCATGTACTTTTACTTACGCATTTTCTGTTTCTTTTTTAGCTACTACTTCTTTTCCATCATAATATCCACAGTTTTTGCAAACTCTATGTGGCATTACTGGTTCATGGCAATGTGGGCAGCTTGAAAATGTTGGATTTTCTTTTTTCCATGTTGATCTTTTTGAATGTGTTCTTGCTTTTGACCATCTTCTTTTTGGTTGTGCCATTCTAATTCCCCCCTTGCTTAAAGATATATGTATATATCTGTTTCAATTTTATCTAATTTATTTGTGACTTTTTTCAAGTCACTATAAAATTATACAAGTAATTTCTTTTTTTGTCAATAGTTGCTACAATGTTTATTTGCAATATTTTTTATAAATTTCTTTTATATTTTGTTTTGTTAGTGTTTTATCAATGCCATTTTTAGCAACTCCGTGTTAATACTTCTGTAACAAATTTTTCTGTCTTAGGATTTATTTTTATTTTTTCCTTTTCTTTTAGCCAATACTCTAATTCATATTCTTTAGTAAAATTTTTTCCTTGATACACCATTCCAGCTGCTAATTTATCACACACCATCTCTGCAGCATATTTATACGGTATAATTGGCGTTTTATCTGGTGCATTTTCATCTATCCAATATCCGCTATGATGTTTATTCCTTCCCTTATGATGTAGCCAAGCCTTAGAATATCCATTTTCTCTTTTAGCTTCACTAATAGGAGAATATTTTCCAGTATAATATTTACTACTTTCTATAAATTCTGTTGGAGAATATTTTGACATATCATGTACTAACCCTCTCCATGGTTCTCCAATTTTACAACACAATTTAAATACTACCCATTTATGGTGTGTAATTAGTCCAAAATGCTTTATTACATTTTTCAAGTACATTTCTATCTTCCTTTCTTTACACATTAATAGTTTACTACAATCTTTTTTTGAAATCAATAAATTTTATTTATTTTTTTGCATATAATATAAGGAAAAGAAATATAATGGAGGTATGAATATGTGTGGCTTTGTTGGATTTGTTGACTTTGAAAAAGATATTTCACAAAACACAAAAATTTTAGAAAACATGAATAATTGTCTTGCTAAAAGAGGACCAGATGAAGAAGGATATTACATAGATAAACATGTTGCATTAGCACATAAAAGACTAATTGTTGTTGACCCTAAAGGGCGGAAAGCAACCAATGATTAACACTTTTTCTTTTGGATCTTATATACTAGTATATAATGGTCAAATTTACAACACTAAAGAATTATCTGAAACTTTAAAAGAAAACGGTTTTACTTTAAATTCTCATTCAGATACAGAAGTTTTATTAAAAAGTTATATACACTATGGAAAAAATGTAGTAAATCATTTAAATGGAATATTTGCATTTGCTATATGGGATACTAACAATAATGAAATATTTTTAGCTCGTGATCACTTTGGTGTGAAACCTTTATTTTATACTAAAATAGATGAAACTTTAGTATTTTCATCCGAAATAAAAGCATTATTTCAATATCCAGGAGTTAAAAAAGTTTTAAATGAGCAAAGTATATCTGAATTATTTGGTATAGGTCCTGCCCATACTTCAGGTACTACTGTTTTTAAAAATATTTATGAAATAAAACCTGCTCATTTTGGAATATTCAATAAAAATGGTTTTAATATTAAACGATATTGGAAATTAAAATCAGAAAAACATGTAGATACTTTTGAAGAAACTTGTGAAAAACTAAAATTTTTACTAAATGATGCTATAACTAGACAATTAGTCTCAGATATGCCTTTATGTACTTTTCTATCAGGTGGATTGGACTCTAGTATTATTACAAAATTTGCTTCTGACTATTGTGAAAAACAAGGTTTACCACCTTTAGATACTTACTCTATCGATTATGTGGATAATGATAAAAATTTCGTAAAAAGTGATTTTCAACCTAATTCTGATGGTTTTTATATTGATTTAATGAATAATAATCTGCATACAAACCATCATAAAATCGTAATCGATACTCCAGAACTTGCTGATGCTTTAGAAGATGCTATGATAGCTCGTGATATGCCAGGTATGGCAGATATCGACTCTTCTCTTTTGTTATTTTGTAAAAATGTAAAGAAACAGATGACAGTTGCTCTAACTGGCGAATGTGCAGATGAAATATTTGGAGGATATCCATGGTTTTTCCGTGAAGATGCTTTAAAAAGCAATACTTTTCCTTGGTCTATTTCTCTAACTGAAAGACAAAAACTATTGAATCCATATATAGGTAATAAAATTAATTTGAAAGAATATATTGATTACCGCTATCAAGAAAGTTTATCAGAAGTAGAAATTTTAGATTCAGATTCTCCTGAAACAGCAGAAAAAAGAAAGATATCTCACCTTACTTTAAATTGGTTTATGCAAACTCTATTGGATCGTTCTGATAGAATGGCTATGTATAATGGCTTTGAACTTCGTGTTCCTTTTTGTGATTATAGATTAGCTCAATACGTATGGAATATTCCTTGGGAATGGAAAGCTCTAAAAGGTAGAGAAAAAGGCTTACTTAGATATATTTGCAAAGATTTTCTTCCAGAAGATATTATATATAGGAAAAAATCTCCTTACCCAAAAACACACAATCCTACTTATTTAGCTAAGGTAAAACAAATGTTAACAAAAATTATGGAAGATAAGAATGCTCCTATTAATGATTTGCTTAATCATGATTATATATTAGAAATATTAAATACAGATGGTAAAGCTTTTTCAAGGCCTTGGTTTGGGCAACTTATGGTCGGCCCTCAACTTATGGCTTATCTTTGCCAGGTTAATATGTGGCTTGAGAAATATCAGCCAAAAATTGAACTTTAGTAAATTACTTTGAGGTCACTATTGTGACCTCTTTTTTAAATTCCTTGTATTCTCTTATTTTTTAAACGAAAATGTATCAAACAATGTATCTTCTGAATTAGTTCCAATATAAACTTTAAAATCGCCATTTTCTGAATCATATCTCAAATTTTCATCCCAAAACTTAAGCATATCTTCACTAATCTCAAAAGTCACTTCTTTTTCTTGCTTTGGCAAAATTACAACTTTTTGAAAAGCTTTTAATTCTTTTACTGGTCTTACAACTTTTGCAACTAAATCTTGAATATATAATTGAACAATTTCCTCTCCAATTCTATTGCTATCATTTTTTATTTTTACAGATACTTTTATTTTTGAATCTTTTGTTAATACTTTATTACTCAAATTTAAGCAAGAATATATAAATTTTGAATAAGACAATCCATATCCAAAAGGATAATAACTTTCTGTTGGAATATCTTGATAACGCGAAACATACCTAACATTGCTCTCATGTGGTCTGCCTGTATTATAATGATTATAATATATAGGACATTGTCCAGTTGCTTGAGGAAAACTCATTGTCAATTTAGCTGAAGGATTAGCATCTCCAAAAATTATATCTGTAATTGCATTTGCGCCTTCTGTTCCTGGAAACCATGCTTCTAATAATCCATTAACTTTTTCTGAAATATCTCTTAAAACTATTGGTCTTCCATTAAACATAATAGCAACTATTTTTTTATTTAATTTAGCAAGTTCATTTACTAATCTTTTTTGTATATTAGAAATATCAATATTAGCTCTCGAACAAGCCTCTCCACTTTGCCTATAATGTTCACCTATTGCTAAAACAATAACATCTGCTTGCTTAGCAGCTTCTTTTGCTTCTTTTAAATACTGTGTTAATTTTTCTTCTTCATTTTCTGTATGAATCATTGTTCCTCCATCTGATTGCAAAATTTGATTTATCTCTCTTTCTTCTAGAATTTCACTTCCTTTCGTATAAATCACATTTTCTTTTCCTATTTTAGCCTCAAAAGCCTCTTTTAATGTTGTAATTTTAGATTTATCTGAAAACATAGACCATGAACCTAATATTGCAATATTATCTGCATATGGTCCAATTAATGCTATTTTCTGTTTATGATTTAATGGTAATATATTATTTTCATTTTTTAATAGTACAATTGTTTTTGTTGTTAGTTTTCTTGCTAATTCAAGATTTTCTTTATTTGATAGGAAAACCTTTTCCTCTCTGTTATCTATGTTTTTATATGGATCTTCAAATAATCCTAATGAATTTTTTAATCTTAAAACTCTTAGAACTGCATCATCAATTAGTTCTTCTGAAATCAGTTTTTCTTCTACAAGTTGTTTTAAATTACCTGCATATACATTAGACATCATATCTATATCTACTCCTGCTGTAATTGCTTTGTATGCTGCATCTTTTTTATCTTCTGAAACCCCATGTTTAATTGTCTCTTCTATTGCTGAATAATCAGAAATCACAATTCCTTTAAATCCTAATTCATTTCGTAATAAATCTTTTAACAACCATTTATTAACTGTAGCAGGAATTCCATTTACAATATTAAATGATGTCATTATCATTTCAGCCCCACTATCAATTGCTTCTTTATATGCTGGTAAATAATATTGTCTAAATTCTCTTTGTGACATATCAACTGTATTATAGTCTCTTCCCGCTTCCACAGCACCATATGCTGCAAAATGCTTAACACATGATATCATTTCTTTCGTTTTCTCAGTTTTAATATCTTTTTGTGCTTTAATCATAGCTCTAGCAAATACTTGTCCTAAATAAGGATCCTCTCCTCCTATTGATTCCATTACTCTTCCCCATCTTGAATCTCTTACTAAATCTACCATTGGTGAAAAATTAACGTCTGCTCCGTGATATTTTTGCTTCTTCTACAGATAATTGAGTGCAATCATATACAACTTTGCTATCCCAAGAACAACCTTGAGCAAGTGGTATCGGTAAAACGGTCTTGTATCCATTTATAATATCTGCCATAAATATTAATGGTATTTTTAATCTATTTTTAGATAAATATTTTTCTTGCACTTTTCTTACTCTTTCTGTCCCTACTATATTTAATATAGATCCTACATTATATAGCATTTGTTCAGATATTTCTAATTCTTTTAGTGGACCTGTTACAATATCAGTATTATCCATCAAAAAAACTTCTCCGGCAACTTGAATAAGTTGTCCTATCTTTTCTTCTAATGTCATTTGATTTAATAATTCATACAATTTTTCATCTTTCATACTCCTACTACCTCTATTTCTTTCGTAAAGCCTATTATTTCTAATCCACTTTTTATATATTTATTTTTCATAAAATATTTCCAAATAAGTCCTGTAAAATAATTTTCAATCATAATCATGGAAATTCCTTTATCTATTCCTATACATTCCTCTGAATACCAAGGTTTATCAACATCCAAGTTATAAGCATCTCTAAAACCATATTTGCACCAAAGTTTTGGAAAATTATTATAGTAATTTTCTATTGCTTTTATGCTAAATTCTGGTGTAAATACTATTGAACCTAATGCACCACAAGGAGAAATTGTTCCATCATTTTGTTCTTCTAAATCAGAGAGTGCTGGCATCGCTCCAAATCCGCCTGAATACCCTTTTGGTCCTACACATGCAGTTAATCCCCATGAATTTTCATTAAAAGTTTTAAATTTATTAGCATTATTTATACAATACTCTCTATTTGCAAGTGTTGCTTTTATTGAATTATCAAACCAATCTATTCCGTTTTTATCTTTTAGTCCTCTAAAATCAATCCAAGCATGTGAATATTGATATGTAAATAAGGTTCCTCCGTATGTATAAACTATATCTTTTATTTTTAAATAATCCATTTTTTCTTTTTTTATCGAATCATACATAATTTTATCTATTGCATATGTTGGTGAAGCTACTCCTAAAACATATAACATCAATTGTTCTGCATACATATCCCAATGTCCCCAAAAACCTTTTTCTTTAGAATATCCCATATAAAATTGATTAACGCTTTTGTCTGTATACCAATTCCAATTTATTCTCTCGTAAAGTGTTTCTGCCTTTTCTTTAATTTCACCTCCAAAATATTCTCCTGCAAGAAGAGCTCCACAAATAAATATTGCCGTATCTATGATAGAAACTTCTGATTTCCATTCTCTTTGAGCCGTTTTCATATTAATAAAATGATAAAAAAATCCATTTGTAGATTCCATATTATTTAAAAATGTATCTAATGTTTTGTTAGTTCTCTCAAAAGCTTTTTTATATGTAATCCAGTTTCTTTCAACTCCTATTACTAATGCTGCAAATCCATAACCTACTGATGCTATACTTGCGACTTCTGGTTCTAGCTTACTCTTATCTCTAATTAATCCATAGCCTTTACTATTTTCATTACAATTTGATTCTTTAATAAAAAATTTATAACATCCTTTTAACTCTTTTCTTAGAATTTCTTTTCCCTTATATTTTATAAATCTCATAAAATCCCTCCTAATAGAATTGTAATATATATTATTTTATATAATCAATGGTAATTTTTTCTTATATAAAAAAGAGAAATTAAATAATTGAGAAAATATAATAAAATACAATAAAAAGCTAAGGAGTATATCAAAAAATTTCCATTATTTGATATACTTTCTTAGCTTTATTTTGGTTTTATGATACAGTTACTTTGTTATTTACTATATCACAAATTATTTCTGATGCCCTTTCCACTCCCAAAGCATCACTATTTATACAAATATCATAATTTGAACTATCTCTCCAATCGTTTTCTGTATAATATTTATAATGATTTGCTCTTAACTTATCAATTCTATTAATTTCTTTTTTAGCACTTTCTTTATTTAGCCCATAAAACTTAGTTGCTCTTTCTATTTTATTTTCCATGTTACTATAAACAAATATTTTTAGAACATCTTCTCTATTTCTTAAAATATAATCAGCACATCTTCCAACAATAACACAAGATTCTTCATCAGCTACTTTTTTTATTAGCTTTGATTCTTTAATAAATAATTCATCTGCATTATTCAATCCAAAATAGTAACCATTGTTTAATATTGATAAATTTTCTCTCTTTTGTTCATTTTCTTTAATATATTCTTCAGATAGTCCTGTTTCTTCAGCAATTTCAGTAATGAATTCTTTGTCATAAAGTTTAATTCCTAGTTTCTCAGCAACTAATTTTCCTATATATCTTCCTCCTGAACCATACTCTCTAGATAATGTAATTATAATATGTTTATTTTTATTATTATTTATGTTAGTATCTACTTTCTTATTTCTTATATTTTTTTCAGTACCGTTTTTTAACTTTCTTACTTCATTAATCAATAATATACTAGCTATAATAAAGGCTAATCCATCTGCAAAAGGTCCTGAATATAAAACTCCTTGTATTCCAAACATATGCCCAAACACTACCATAGCAGGTATTAAAAACAACACTTGTCTAGATAATGATAATATTGCACTCTTTATACTTTTTCCTATTGCTTGGAAGAATATTCCTGAAGGTATTTGTATTCCATTACAAATACACAACATTAAATAAGTTCTAAAAGCAATACAAGCAAATTCCATATAATTTTCATCTCCACTACCAAAGATTGAAATTAATTTATCTGGTATTGTTTGAAATAATATAAATGCTATTGTACTAATTATAACACTTAATCCTAAAACTATTTTTAGTGTTTCTTTAACTCGTTCAAACTTTCTAGCTCCATAATTATATCCTAAAATCGGTTGTGCTCCTGCTGAAATTCCAATAATAATACTATTTAATATTTGACTTATTTTCATAACAATTCCTAATACTGTTATTGGTATTTCTGAACCAAATTTTGATTCTCCTCCGTATTTCTTTAATAAATTGTTCTCAAATGCTATAACTAAAACAATGCTCATTTGTGTTATAAAACTACTAATTCCAAGTGCAGATACTTTTAATGCTACATTTAATTTAAGTTTAAATGATTTTTTATTTAATTTAATTGACTGGAATTTTTTAATATATAAAATATTTATAACAAATGTTACTATTTGACTAATTACAGTTGCTATAGCTGCTCCTTCTACTCCTTTTTTTAAAGCAAAAATAAAAATAGGGTCTAAAATAACATTTAAAATTGCTCCTATGACCATAGATGTCATAGCATATTTGGGTTTTCCATCTGCTCTTATCATAGAGTTTAAAGTAGTTCCTATTATCATAAATGGTAAACCCACTCCTATAATTCGTCCATAAGATAAAGCGTAACTCATAAACTCATCTGTACAACCAAATACATTTAATAATGTTGGTAAAAATAATTCTATAATAGTAAATAAAATTATAGATATTATCACTGATAAACTAATACCATTTCCAATTCCTTTTGCAGCTTCTTCATTTTTCTTTTGCCCCAACTTAAGGCTTAAATAAGCAGATGCTCCATCTCCAAACATTAATGCAAATGCTAGACATATCATAGTTAGTGGAAATACAACATTTGTTGCACCATTTCCTAAATATCCAACACCCCATCCAATAAAAATTTGGTCAACTATATTATATAGAGAATTTACTAATAATGATATTATACATGGTATTGAAAATTTGCGAATTAATTTTCCTATTTTTTCATATCCTAAAATATTTTCTTCTTTTTCCATTTTTATTTCCTCCTTTTGTGTATTTTTCGCAATAAAAAGACAACACTATATATGTGTTGCTTTTTTGCTTATTCAGCATACATATTTTATTATTTTTATGTATTTTTGTCAAGAATTATTTCATTTTTTCTTTTATACGAACCAATGTATTTAAAGCATCTATAGGTGTTAATTCATTTAAATTAACTTTATCAATTTCATGTGCAATCTCTGCTAATTTATAATTATACATATCAAATTGACCTTCTACCTGCTTTTTATCTTGTTTTTTTCCTGTTAATATGTTCTTTTTTTCTAAAGAACGTAAGATTTCATTTGCTTTTTGTGTTACCACTTTTGGAACTCCTGCTAATCTAGCCACATGAATTCCATAGCTTTCATCTGTTCCACCTCTTACAATTTTTCTTAAGAAAATAATATCTTCTCCTTTTTCTTTAACTGCTATTGAATAATTTTTAATTCCTTCTATTTTATTTTCTAATTCAGTCAATTCATGATAATGAGTAGCAAATAAAGTTTTAGCTCCACATTTTTGTTTATCTGCAATATATTCCGCTACTGCCCAAGCAATAGATAATCCGTCATATGTTGAAGTTCCTCTTCCTATTTCGTCTAATATAACCAAACTATTAGGTGTTGCTTCTTTTAATATAGTCGCTACTTCCATCATCTCTACCATAAATGTACTTTGTCCCATACTTAAATCATCTGATGCCCCTACTCTTGTAAAAATTTTATCTACAACTCCAATATTAGCTGATTCAGCTGGTACAAAACTTCCACACTGAGCCATCAAAGTAATTAATGCAACTTGTCTCATATATGTAGATTTACCTGCCATATTAGGACCTGTAATAATAGATAGTCTATTATCTCCTTTGTCTAAAAATGTATCATTTTCAACAAAAACTCCCTCACCTAATATCTTTTCTATAACAGGATGTCTACCATTTTTTATATCAATTGTTCCTGATGAATCTACTACAGGCATGCAATAATTAAAATCTTCTGCAACCTGCGCAAAAGATGTTAATACATCTAAACTTGAAATAACTTCACTCGTTGTTTGAAGTCTTGTTACATTTTTAGATATTTCTTCTCTAATTTCAACAAATGCATTATATTCAAGATTTATTACCTTTTCCTCTGCTCCTAATATTTGATTTTCTAAGTTTTTCAAATCTTCTGTTATATATCTTTCAGCATTAGTTAATGTTTGTTTTCTTATAAATCTATCTGGTACTTGATCTAAATAAGATTTAGTTACTTCAATAAAATATCCAAAAACCTTATTAAAACCAATTTTTAAATTCTTAATTCCTGTCTTTTCTTTTTCTTCTGCTTCTAATTGAACAAGCCATGTTTTTCCTTCTGTTTGTGCTGTTTTTAATTTATCAATTTCTTCATCATATCCTAATTTGATTATTCCACCATCTTTTATTGTCATAGGTGGATCTTCTACAATTGATTTTTCTATTAATTGATATATATCTTGAAGTTCGTCTAATTTTTCATATAATCCTTTAAGTAAATCTGATTTACAATTTTTCAATATTTGCTTTACTTCTGGTAATTTAAATAAAGAATTTTTTAATGTAACCATATCTCTAGCATTAGCATTTCCATAAGCCATTTTTCCCGCAAGTCTTTCAATATCGTATACCTTTTTAAGATTTTCTATTACCTCGCCTCTTAGAATAATATCGTCTTTTAATTCTTTTACTGCATTTAATCTTCTATTTATTTCATCCACATCCACTAGTGGATCATTTAACCATCTTCTTAATAACCTTCCTCCCATAGAAGTAGAAGTTTTATCAAGTACCCAAAGTAAAGTTCCTTTTTTAGATTTATCTCTCATTTTTTCTGTTATTTCTAGATTTCTTCTAGCATTAATATCTAAAGCCATATATTTTGAAAGATTATATATTGTTATTTTATTAATATGATCTAAACTTGTTTTTTGTGTGTCCTCTATATATTGAACTAGTGCATTTATTGAACTTAATGCTAATTTTTTCTCAGCTAAATTCTCAATTTTTCTTTCATTATTATCTACAACATTAAATCTTAAATTTATATTATTTAATTCTTCTGAGAAAAATTTATCATTAAACTTTGTTATATACACATTTTCAAATCTTTCTTTAATTTTGTTCATTTCATCTAAACAATTAGCCATCATAGAATTTATTACTAACTCTGATGGCGTATATCTTGCAATTTCATCTAATAATATTGGAAAGTTATTGTTATCTTTAATTTCTGCAGAATAAAATTCTCCTGTAGAGATATCACATATGCTTATTCCAAAATATATTCCTGTTTTATATATAGACATAATATAGTTGTTTTTTCTTTCTTCCAACATATTACTCTCAACCAATGTACCTGGTGTTACAACTCTAATAACACCTCTTTTTACAATTCCTTTAGTTGTTTTTGGATCTTCTAATTGTTCACATATTGCAACTTTATATCCTTTGTTAATTAATCTTGAAACATAAATCTCTGCAGCATGATGAGGGATTCCACACATAGGTGCTCTTTCTTCTTGTCCGCAATCCTTTCCTGTCAACGTCAATTCTAATTCTCTAGATGCTGTAATTGCATCTTCAAAAAACATCTCATAAAAATCCCCTAAACGATAAAATAAGATACAATCTTTATATTCTTCTTTTGTTTCAAGGTACCTCTGCATCATAGGCGAAAATTCTGCCATTTTTTATTTCCTTTCTTTACAATTATATTTTTTAGTTTTTAAACCTAAAATTTTAATAAATTTTTGTATTTAAACTATTTTAATATCTCACCTTTTAAATACCACATATGTTGTGAAATAATTTTAATATTTATTATTTTGTCAATTAGCTCTTTTGAGCCCTCAAAAATAACTACTTTATTACTCTCTGTTCTTCCAGATAGCATATTAGAATTATTCTTGCTTTCTCCTTCTACTAATATTTTTTGTGTTGTACCAATATATTTTTTATTATTTTCTTCTATCTGACTTTCAACTAAAGCCTTTAGCTTATCAAATCTTTTATGTTTTATATCTTCTGGAATTTGATTTTGCATCTTATCACCAGGTGTACCAACTCTTCTTGAATAAATAAACATATAGACTTGTTCAAATCCTACTTTTTCTACTACTTCTAAAGTATCTTCAAATTCTTCATCAGTCTCTCCTGGAAATCCTACAATAATATCAGTAGATAATGTTAAATTTGGTATTTTATTTTTCATTTTTTCTACTAAATTTAAATATTGTTCTTTTGTATATTTCCTATTCATTTCTTTTAATACTTTTGTATTTCCAGATTGAAGTGGTAAGTGAACTAATTTACAAACTTTTTCACAATCTGCTATTGACTCTATTACATCATCTGTAAAATCCTTTGGATGTGGTGATATAAATCTAATTCTTTCAATTCCATCTATTTTATTTATTGCTCTAAGTAATGTAGCAAAAGAATTTACTCCTTGATATTCTTCAAATGGAATATTTTTTTCACGCTCAACTCTTAAATATGAATTTACATTTTGTCCTAATAATGTAATTTCTTTATATCCTTCTTTAGCTAATTTTTTTACTTCCTCTATAATGTCACGTGGCTGTCTACTTCTTTCTCTTCCCCTAACATAAGGGACAATACAATAACTACAAAAATTATTACATCCATTCATAATAGTTACAGAAGCTTTTATCTTACTGTCTCTTTTTATTGGTAATCCTTCATAAATTTTTCCATCAATATCAAGTATATCTTCTAATTTTCTCTTTTCTTCAATTACTTTATATAAATCTTCTGGAAATTTGTGTAGTGTATGTGTTCCAAATAAAATATCAACAAATGGATAACTTTCTTTTATTTTGTCTGTTATATGTTTTTCTTGCATCATACATCCACCAATTGCAATAATAATTCCTTTTTGTTCTTTTAGTCTTTTTAATTCTCCCAATTTTCCAAATAATTTATCTTCAGCATTTTCTCTAACGCAACATGTATTGAATAATGCCAAATCTGCGTCATTTTGTTTTTCTGTCTTTGTATATCCCATTTTTTCTAACATACCACATAACTTTTCTGAATCATTTTCATTTAATTGGCACCCCATTGTTAAAATGGTATATTTTAAATTTTTATCTTGATTTATTTTTTTTACTTTCTTTATATATTCTTCTTGTAATTTTATTTCGTTTGATGTGTCCATTTAGCCCTCCTTATTTAATCTAAAGTCATTATTTCGCTTTTTTATTTTATTACATTTTGTCGGATTTTGCAAGAAAAAAATAAGGATAAAAGCTTTTTTTACTTTTATCCTTATTTCTGTCTTATGCAAGACCATATTTTTTCTTAAATTTATCTGCTCTACCTCCAGCTGTCTCTTGTCTTAAATTACCTGTCCAATATGGATGGCATTTTGAGCATACATCTACTTTTAAATCTTTTTTAGTTGACCCAACTTCTAAAACATTACCACATGCGCATGTAATAGTTGTTTGGTTGTATTGTGGTTGTATCTCTGTTTTCATCTATGTTCACCTCTTTCTTGACTTAAATAACATGACTGTTTTTTATCATAGCATATTTATTAATTTTTTTCAAGTCTTTCAAATTATTTTGTTTGGTTTTTTTCTTCTTGATTATACATAAATTCTGCTGAATATATCATTTCTTTGTTTAAAGATACTTTATTTACTAATTTACTCATTATATTAAATACACATGCTATTATTAATATTAGCATTCCTATCTTTTTCCAATATTTTGCAAGCATATCCTTTTTCTCCTTTTTTTAGTTTGCATATTAATTATACTTTTATTTTTATAAATTGTCAATATTTGTTTTTTGTAAGTTTTCATTATAAAAAATATATAATAAATTTATTTTTTTTGGTTAGACTAAAACTGGTGATATTTATGAAGAAAAAAAATTTAATTATATTAGTAATAATTATTATATTTTTAATTGTTGGAGGAATTTGCTATTATTTTTTCTTCCAACCTAAAAATAATGATAAAAATAGCTATGATGCTACTAAAACATCAGCAAATAAATCTGAAGAACGGTAACACTTCTAATACAGAAGAAATTAATAATACTTCTTCTGGTGAAAACAATAATACACCTGAAAATACTAGTAGTTCATCAACCCCTGTAGAAAAAACGCTTGCTACTTTTTCTACTAAAATCTATTCAAAAGATTCTGCTAGACAAAATAATATTAAAATTACTTGTAACTCATTAAATAACACAACTGTAAAAAACGGCTCAACATTTTCTTTTTGTAATACTGTTGGACAAGCTACCTCAGCTAAAGGATATCAAAAAGCTGATATTTTTGATAAAGATGGAAATAAGAAAAAAGGATTAGGCCGGAGGTAATTGTCAAGTTAGCAGTACTTTATATAATGCAGTATTAGCTGTTTCAAGTCTAGTGGTAACAGAAAGACACGAGCATAGTAATAAGGTTCCTTATGTACAAAAAGGAAAAGATGCAGCTGTAGCCTATGGTAGTTATGATTTTAAATTTAGAAATAATTCCGGACACGACATAAAAATTACTTGTTCAACCGATGGAAAAAATGTTACAACCACTTTAATTAGCTTGCAATAAATTAAATTTTAAAATTTCCCTTTATTAGCATATTAAAAAATATACTAGAATATATTTTTAATATCAATTGGAGGGATTTTTTATGCGATTTTACAAATTTTTTATTTCTATTTTTTTAATATTTACCATGTGTTTTTACATTACAACACCTGTTTTCAGTGAAGAAACTACTTATGTATGGTCTCCTAATAATAATTCATTAAATGATTCTACGAATGATAATTCTTCACAGGTTAAAGAAACTAACTCAGAAGTAGATGAAAGCAATAGTCTTTCATTAGAATCTGGAAGCGCTATTTTAATTGAACAAACAACTGGTCAAGTATTATATTCTCATAATGCACATGAACAATTACGTCCAGCATCTGTTACTAAGGTAATGAGTATTTTGCTTATTATGGAAGCTTTAGATAGTAATAAGATATCTTTAACCGATTCAGTTCCTTGCAGTGAAAACGCTGCTTCTATGGGAGGTTCACAAATTTGGCTAGATCCTAGAGAAACTTTAACAGTTGATGAAATGTTAAAAGCTATTTGTGTTAATTCTGCAAATGATTGCGTAGTAGCTATGTCAGAGTTTATTGCTGGTTCTGAAGAAGCATTTGTTCAATTAATGAATGACAAAGCAAAGGAACTTGGAATGAATGATACTTGCTTTAAAAATTGCCATGGATTAGATGAAGATGGACATGTGACTTCAGCATATGATATTTCTTTGATGTCAAGAGAATTATTAGTTAATCATCCTACAATAACAAATTATACTACCATTTGGACAGATACTTTACGTAATCGGAAAATCTAGTCTTTCTAATACTAATAAATTAATTAGAACTTATAAAGGTGCAACTGGATTAAAAACTGGTTCTACTTCTCTTGCTTTATACAATTTATCTGCTAGTGCTACTAGAGATGGATTATCTTTAATAGCCGTTATTATGAAAGCACCTTCTACTAAAATTAGATTTTCAGAAGCTCAGAAACTATTAGATTATGGTTTTAATACATTTTCTTTTAAGCAATTTGGAAAAAAAGGTGATGTAGTAAAAAATATTTCTATAGATAAAGGTGTTCCTTCAAATGTAGATGCTATCCTAGAAACAGATGCAGGTACTTTAATAGAAAAAGGTAAAGATAAAAATATAGAACAAACATTAACATTTGAAGAAAATATATCTGCCCCTATATCTAAAGGTCAAAAACTCGGTGAAATAACATTTACTCTAGATGGAAAAATATTGTCTTCTATTAATATAGTTGCTCAAAATAATGTTGAAAAAACTAATTTATTTTCTATGGCTAAAGAAATTTATTATTCTTGGATAGATTTATTAAGGAGTTAAATCAACTTACAAGTAAAACACATACTCGAATATACATATTTCACCAGTTCTTTAATAATTATTAAATTCTTAATGAAAAAAACCGAAACTTAAATCTGTGAAATTTATGTGATTTTTTTAACAATATTTTGTGGTACTTAAAAAGTCAAACTTTTTAAGCATTTTAGCTATAAAGTTTGACTTTAAATTTTATTCATCCTCTAATGTTTGATCATATTCAAATTCATAATTAATATCATTTTCTATTTTATTTTCATTCTCCATTACTTTTTTATTTTCCTCTTCTATTTTTCTTTCTATTTCCTTTTTATCTTCTTGTCGTTTTTTCATATTTTTGTCATGTTTTCTTTGCATCTCTTTTAATATTTTTTGTGTTTCTTCCTTTTTTGCCTGCATGCAACGATTCATCATATTGTTAGTTTTTTCAATTAAATCTGGCATATAATCTAATAATTTATCTAATGATGATGTATGATTAACCGGCATAAGTTTTACATTATTAGATTGTATAACAAGAAACGCAATTGGATTTATAGTAACTCCTGCTCCAGAGCCACCTCCAAATGGCAATCTATATTGAATAGCTTCCTCTTTATCTCTTTTAGTATATTCATCTACTGTTTCTCCTTTAAATTCGCTACCTCCTGCTGCAAATCCAAAAGACACTTTAGATATCGGAATAATTACAATATTGTTTGAAGTTTCAATTGGTTCTCCTATAATAGTATTTACATCTATCATATCTTGTATACTATTCATAGCTGTAGTCATAAGTCCTTCTATTGGATGTTCGTTCATTTTTCTTCACTCCTTCTTTTTTATTTAAGACATACATTATATTTATAATATGTATCATTTTTATTTCAAATATACCTGAGACAGCTATATTTATAAGATTCTTATTAATATAAACAGGAACTATTCTAAATGATTGCTTTTTACTATCTATAATACTTTTTCTGAAGACAATCCCTGTAATAGAAGAAATTATTGCTACCAACAATGCAGTTAAACTAGCATTTTCTGTTCCAATATTAATACTTAAATTAATTTTTTTTATATTAATTTTTATCTTTTTCATTACTTTAAATATCTTTTTATCAATTTTACTTTTGTTTTCAATTATCCTCGTTTTGATAATTTTTGCTTCTTGCTGTAAATTTAATCTTTTTAACTTTTTCTCTGTTAGGATAATTTTAATTATTGTAAATTTACTAAATATACGTAATTTTATAATTATTTTATAATCTTCATTCAAATGTTTCTCACTCATAGATGTAAATTTAAAATTGATTATTTCTATTCTTATTTTTGAAAAAATTAATATACAAATAAAAATTATAAAAACAGAAATAAAAAAAAGAAAAACCAATATATTCGCCTCCTTTTAGACGATTTAATATTAGTTTTTCCAATAATTTCTTTTTTAATCGTTTATTATTTATTTTTTATAATTAATTGGCTACCTTCTTAACTTTTTCTACTGTTATATCACCAAATAATTCTTCTTGAATTGTTTCTACTTTACTTCTTCTTGATAATTCTAACAATCCAGAAAAAGCTGTTACTACTTCTTGTTTATTATGCTTTTTAATTGAAAATAATTTATTAAACACAAATCTTTTTTGTTTAATTAAAACCCTAAACATTTCTCTTACTTTACTTGCTACTGTATAATTGTCTGTAATAGCTATTTTTTCTATATTTTTTGCATTTTGATTTATCTTCTCATTATTTTTTTCTACTAAATTTTCATATATTTCTGGTATTATTGCTTCATCATATTTCTTTTCTAATTTTTGTTTTGGTAAATCTATCTTCTCCTCAAAACCATAATATCTATTAGAAAAAATTATATATTTTTCTCTTAAAACCTTGCTAATTTCCTTGAATTTTTTATACTCTATAATTCTTCTAATCAATTCTTCTTCTGTAATTTCTTCTTCCTCTTCTTCTTGTTTCGGTAAAAGATTCTTTGATTTTAAAAATAGCAAAGTAGAAGCCATGACAACAAATTCACTAGCTATTTCTAAATTTAATTTTTCCTGTTCTTTTAAAAATTCTATGTATTGATCGGTTATTTCACTTAAATTTATATCATAAATATTCATCTTATTTTTGTCAATTAAATGACATAACAAATCAAGTGGTCCTTCAAAATTATCTATTTTTATTGCATACTTCTGTGTTTCTAATGCTAATATTGCCATTTTCTTACCTCTTTTACTCTATTGCTTTATTTATATTTTCTATTTTATATCCTTTTTTTAACAAAAACTGTTTTATTTCTTCATGTTCCATTACTGTTGATTTTTTGTATATTATATTTTTTGCAGATTTTATTTCATATTCTTCTAATTCATCTTTATTCTCATAAATATAATCTTCTATATATGTTTTACTTAATCCTTTTGCTAATAATTTATATTTTATTTCTCTTATAGATAAATTTTTTAAAGAAATGAAATTATTTATTGTTCTTTCAATATAATCTCTATCATTAATATAACCGGCTTCTTTTAAATACTCTATAATATCATCTAGTAAATTTTCTTCTACTGTATTTTGGAATTTTGTTCTCACTTCATTTTCTGTTCTCTTTTTATATAATATATATCTTAATACTTTGGTTTTTTCTTTATCAAATTCTTCTACAGTATACATATTTCACCTTTCTTTTATTAGAGTTTGTGTTTTAAAAGTACAGTAGTACAATTTTTAATATTTACTCTTCTTCATCCTCTTTGCTTGGAAGATCTTCTCCTAAACTTTGTTCGAATGCTTTTGCAAAATTTTCTCTTACTTTTTCTTCAATATCTTCTAACATTTCTGGATTTTCTTTTAAGTATTTTTTTACATTTTCTCTACCTTGTCCAATTCTCTCTCCGTTATAGCTAAACCATGAACCTGCTTTTTCAACAATATCTAAATTTACAGCCATATCTAAAATATTTCCTTCTTTTGAAATACCTTGTCCATATACGATATCAAATTCAGCTTCTCTAAATGGTGGTGCAACTTTATTTTTTATTACTTTTACACGTACTCTATTTCCTTTTACTTCTCCATCTTGTTTAATATTTTCTATTCTTCTTATATCCATTCTAACAGATGCATAAAACTTTAATGCTCTACCTCCTGTAGTTGTTTCAGGATTTCCAAACATAACTCCTATTTTCTCTCTTAATTGATTAATAAAAATTAAAACTGTTTTTGATTTATTAATTGCACCTGCTAATTTTCTTAATGCTTGCGACATTAATCTTGCTTGAAGTCCCATATGAGAATCTCCCATATCTCCATCTATTTCAGCTTTTGGCACTAATGCTGCAACAGAATCTACTACAATAACATCTAAAGCACCACTTCTTACTAAACTTTCTGTAATTTCTAAAGCTTGTTCTCCTGTATCTGGTTGGGATACAATTAAGTTGTCTATATCAACTCCTAATTTTTTTGCATATACAGGATCTAAAGCATGTTCTGCATCAATAAAAGCTGCTTCTCCTCCCATTTTTTGTGCTTCAGCAACAATATGTAATGCTAATGTTGTTTTACCAGAAGATTCTGGTCCAAATACCTCAATTATTCTTCCACGTGGTACTCCGCCTATTCCTAATGCAATGTCTAAACTTAGAGCACCTGTTGGTATTGCTTCTATTTCCATTGCTTTAAATTCTCCTAATTTCATAACAGAACCTTTTCCAAATTGTTTTTCTATTTGGCTCATTGCCATTTCAAGAGCTTTCTTCTTTTCTATATTTTCGCTCATATTTTTTCCTCCTTATTTGAACTTTTGTTTGATGTACTTATTATATACCAAAACTTTGTTTTGTCAATAGTTTTCTATAAATTTATTTATACCATCCTTCTATTCCATAAAACAAATAAAACCAATTAGGTGTTAAATCTCCTACTAATTCTGAACTATAAGCAATTGTATATTTATTATTATACAAACTTAAATATGGCACATCTGATTTATAAATCTCTATTAATCTTTTATATTTTTCTTTTAATATATTTTCATCAGTTGTATTTTTTACTTGATTCATAATATCGGTAACTTCTTCATTTGAATAATTTGCTAAATTCCCTTCGCCAAAAAATGTCTCTAGACTTGGACTTGGTGATACATACATACTACAAAGTGCTATATCATAATTTTTAGACTCTATTGCCTTATTATATTGCTCATCAGATGCTTGTACTATATTAATTCTGATTCCCTGATTTTCTAGTTGTCCTTTAATGTTTTGTGCAACTGATAATTTAGACACATCACTAGACTTTACCAACAAATTTAAAGCTATTTTTTGTGTTTTATAATTTTCTGTTTTTTGCCAATAATTATTTTTATAAAACCATCCATTATCAACCAATACTTGTTTTGCTTGATCTAAATTATATCCACTGCTAGAATCTTGTTCTTGGCACAACCAATTTCCATAATCTAAAGGAAAACTACTTGTATAATATTTACTGTTAAAAACACTAGCTGTTATATTTGTTTTGTCAATTGAATATGCTATTGCTCTTCTTATCTCTTGCTTTGATAGGAAATAATTTGATGTATTAAATGCTAAAAATGTATGTTCTCTTCCTTTTATTTCTTTTGAACTATATCCAATTGTTCCAATATATTCTTGCAAATTATCATTTGACGTCCCTATTAGATCTAAATTTCCTATTTTAAAACTATTATATAATTCTCCTATTGAAGAAAATAAATTTACTGTTATCTTTTCTAATCCAACTTCTTTTTCTTTATTCCACCAGCTTGAGTTTTTTTCTAATATTATATAAGAAGATTGCGCATCTGTTATTTTAAATTTTCCAGTTCCCACTGGTGAAGAATTTTTGCTCGTACTAGAAAAATCTTCCCCCTCATAATAGTCTTTTGATAATATAGGAAAAGTTAAGTTATACTCAAAAAACGGAATTTCCTTATCTAAGTTAATCTTTAAAGTATAGTCGTCTATAATATCTACCCCTGTTACATCTTGTACATTTGCAGAATAAATTGTTTGAGTATCTTTTAATCTATCTATAGTAAATCTTACATCTGCTGATGTAAATCTTTGACCATTTGACCATCTTACATTTTCTCTTAACTTAATTAAATATGAATTATCACTTTGCTTTGCCCATTCTTTAGCCAAACATGCTTCTGATTTATAATCTGCTGTTAAATTTACTAAAGGTTCATATATTAACTTAGATATATCTTGAACATTTTTATTGTTACTTAGAATTGGATTTATTGTATCCAAACTTGCAATTCCTAATTTTATTTCCTTAATTTGTTTGGTTTCTCCACTTGTAACTTCTGTTTCATTTTGATTGTTTTGTTCTTCTTCTTTTATCTTATATACCGCAAAAATTAAAATGAAAACAATAAATATTATAAATACATATTTAATCCAATTTGATTTCATATTTCACCTCTATACTTTGATATCATACATTATATAAAATAAAATTTCAAGTTTTTCTAAAAATTTTTAAAATAATAAAAATGCATAAGGTTACAGTTCAGTAAGAAATGATTATGGTGTCCAAGCTTTGGCTTCCACTATAACACTTGAATTTTATTTAATGACGTTTGATTGGAATGAAAAATAGAAAA
>ERZ773116.150-NODE-150-length-75105-cov-171.854564_pt1 | contig 75105 bp, 57 predicted proteins | sample MGYA00580563_ERZ773116 | MGnify/ENA primary metagenome ERZ773116 (study PRJEB29015, sample SAMEA2737864) | human gut metagenome | biome: human gut; feature: human-associated habitat; material: faeces | place: China | collected 2012 ... | reverse complement strand
GCAGCCATAGCAGTAGTACCAAGTAAGTCATTAATAGTTTGTCCAATAGCAACAGGACTAGACCATAATTTTTTACCTTCAGCATAAGCTCCAAATGGAGTAAATGAAGCAGCTTCAGAAGCAAGACGGTCAGCATGATAAAGCATAAGATTATAAATAATACCTTCATCGTCATCACCTCCCATACCAGTTATAGCAATTGCTCCAATAATAGCAGCCCCTACATAAAGTAAATCACCTAAATTACGTTTAATATTTGCTTTTTCATGTTCAGGAAGAAGTTCATAATTAAGTTTGAAATTAACAGCAAATGAAAGTAAATTCTTACCATAAGTTTGGAATGCTTTAAGAACATCACTCACATTATTAACTTCTCCTACGTTAGTTTCTTTAAATGGAATAGTTAAATAATCATAAAGACTAGTATAACTACCTTTTTCAATAGTACCTAGAGTTTCATTATAATAACCGTTCCAACGATAACGTTTCTTAAAACCAGGATAAAGATGTTTATGATATTGCATAACCGTACCACCCCACCAATGTTGTTCTATATTAGCAGAACCAAGTTTATCATAAACACCATGAACTTTCTTATTTACTTCACGAACTTTATCAATAAATTTAGCATATTCTTTAAGAGTAAGTTTACTATCAGATTTTATTTGAGCAATACCATCTTTAAGTTCAAACTGATTATAAATATCTGGAAGTTCAGCAAACTCTTTATCAATATTCTTAATAAGTTCTTTACGTTTAGCAATATATTCTCTTTGTTGTTCTTCATTAAGATAAGTCTTAACAAAATCGAATATAGGATTAGCTTTAAATAAATTATATTTAGCTCGTTTTTTATTATCAGCTTTAGCATCATCCATAAACTTATTGAATTGTTCAAGAAGAGATTGGCTCTCTCCTCTACGGGGAGTATTAATTACTGACATAAGAGCATCTTGTTCAGCTTTACGATGATACATTTCTTTACTCATTATATCATAACCACCTCTACCATTATCAACAAGTCTATGAGATTTAAGCATAGCGAATAACATAACATTCTGCATATAATGCTCACCAACAGATTGAGGACTAAATAATAATCCACGGACTCTACGAATATTTTCTTTAAGACCTTCAGCAGTGCTAACTTCAGTTACTCTATCAAAATCAACTACATGACTAAGTTTAATAATAGCATCTTGAATAGTACTACTATTTTCACTATACATATTAGCCATATAACTAACAGTTCCTTTAATCCATTCAGATTTACCAGCTTCCCAATCTTTAAGATTAATATATTCACCAGCAGCTCTTTCCATAAATATGTTACTAGAACCAGTAAGAACGTTAGCTATACCACCAGTAATATTCATCATCATATATTTACTACCAGCAATATTTTGAGCAAGAGAACCAAGTTTAACTAGATTAGGAGTTTTATTATCCTTATATTGTTCAAATACAAGACGACGTATAAAACTTCTAAGATGTTGACTAGTTCTAGTTTGTTGTTCTTGTTTATATTCAATTTCTCCACCAGCACTAGCTTCTCTATTTTCAGTTATACTACCTTTATAATTTATATCATAAGCAGTATTACTAGTAATAATTTGGTCGGCAGTATAAAGAAGATTTTTAACTGTTTTAATAGCATTATATCTATTACTTTCAATTAAGAAACTATTAAATACTTCTTCCCAATTACGATTAAGAATATCATTATGAATTTTATTATTCTTTTCAATAATCTCATCTCTAGCTTTAATAGCAGCAGCTTTACGTTTACTAAATTCTTCATCACTTTCATTAGGCTCTTTAAATCTAGGTATAGTAGGAAGTTGTTGAGTATCTTTATTAACTAACTGAACTAATCTAGGATTAGGAATATCATAATCTTTATCAAAAGTTAAATCTTCATTATTTCTCCAACTAGTATTATTAGGAACATTAGCAGTCCAACCAAGAAAACTAAGAGCTTGCTCAAAGTAATCTTTAACAGTCATATCTTTAGATTTAGGCAAAGCTGGAAGATAACCCATATCAACATATCTTTTATTACTATTAGTAAAACAATACTTTTTCATAAGTTCATTTACTTTATTCATAAGTTCAAGTTGATACTCATTAAGATTAGTATAATTAGGATTATCATATCCTGTTCCTACTTTATACTTATTAACAAAACTACTATATTCTGGATTAACAAGTTCTTCTTTAGGAGTAATATGCATTTGATTAATACGTGGTTCATAATTACCAACAACAGCAGAACCATCATCTTTAATCATTTGCATAGTAGTCCAAATACGAATAGGTTTAATAGTACGAGTATAAGGGTCAAAATAATGATTATCTCTATACCATTGTTTATATTCAACACTATCAATACCATATTTGTCAAGAACTTCTCTTTCTTTCATATAATAATATTGAGTAGTAGTTTCTCTAGTTCTCTTTTGAAGAATATTAATTGCAGCAGTTCTATCAATATCAGTCCATTTATCTAAATCTTTAGGTTTAATAATACCATAAATAGTTCGATTAGGTCTTTCTGCAATAGTTCCATTTTCTTCAACTTGTTCACTAAATACTTCTAACCATTTATCATAATATTTTTTACCTTTAGCAAAAGCTCTATTTTTATCAAGTTCATATTGTTTCCAATTATAAGTAACATCACATTCACTTTCAATAAATTCAGCAACACGTTTTGCTTTAGCTTTATCAGTACTCTTTTCTCCTCTAGTAATTTCATTAAATACTTCAAAACCAGTCTTGAGTTGTTCTAAATCTTCTTGACTAATATCAGCAGTATTAAGAGTTCTAGTAGCATTATCAAAATATTTTTCAAGTGTTTTATTAATAGCTTCTCCTACATTAATTTCTTCTTCGCTCTTAGATTTATTACCTGTAAGATAATTATAGAAATCAGCACGATAAATTCTTAATTCATCTTCAGCAGAACGAATAATACCAACATAAGGCATACCATTACCTTTAGTATATTTATATTTTCTAACTGTTTCAGCTTTAATAAGAGCTGCACGTTCTTCAGGTATCTTACGTCCATCAACTACGTTAAATTCATCTTTAGCTTGAAATTCTCTAATAGCAAGATTAAGAACACTATTACCTTTATTAGCGTCTTTAAGTTCTTCAAATGCCCAATTTAAATCTTCTATATCTTTAATATCAAGAATATATCTAGTATTCTTACGAATCCATTCTTTAGCTTCACGATATTCAGGAACTTTCATAAGTTCTTCCATACTAATAAGAAGATTACCATTAGCATCACGTTGACTTTCATATTTACTAATAATAGAAAGTTGTTCTTTAAGTTTAGAATCAAATCCTTCTTTAGCTTGCTTATCATAGAACATTTCTTTAATTTTACGAATATTAGTTTGATAAGCACGAAGTCTTTCAGCTACATTTAAATCATGACCAATTTTTTTATTACCATCTTCATCATAAAGACTAGTAAGACTATCCATTTGAGCGTATATACGTCCAAGTTCTTCATCTTGACTTTGCGTAGTAACATTATCAGTCGCTTGACTTAAAATATCTCGTATTCTACTATTAAGTCTTTTATATTCAGCAAATTCTTTAGGAATACCATCATCTCCTTTTTTAAGTCCTAATAAACTTCTTTCAAGATTTATAATATAAGTAGAATATTCAATAGTAACATTATTACCATCTTCATCTTGAACAGTAATTGGTTTAAGCTGATGAATAGTAGTCATATCAATAAATTTAGCTTTATTAGATAGAGCAATAAGATGTTCAACACTATTTATACCAAATTTTTGTTCAGCTTCAATAGCAGCATCTCTATATTTCTTCATCTTTTCTTCCCAAATAGGATTATTAGGTTGAATTAATCTACCGTCATCATCAATTATACTATTAAGACTAACAGATTTACCAGCTTTAGCAGCTCTAGATTTAAGTTCTTTAAGATAATTTCTAAAGTCATTAGACTCTTTAATACCATTAAGACGACCTTCTTCAACAGTACCCATTACATCTTTAAGTATATTCTGCAATACAAAATTACGATTAGCACGAATATCTTGTATCCAATAGTCCATAAATCCAGTATCTCCATAAGCATCAAATTCTTTCATAAGACCGCTTATATAATTAGGATTGGTAGTACGTAATTGAATCCATCTTTCAAACCAATCTTTTCTAGCAGAATGTACAGTAGTATTAGAATCAACTTGATTAACTAATTTTTGAATCTTTCTAATATTCTCTTTAGTTTTATCATCAAGATTTGTACTATCAATATCAATTTCGCTAATAAGTTTGTATTTATTCTTAAATGTATTAGCACTAAGAATAACATCTAAGAAACGATTTTGAAGTTGTTCATCTTTAAGAACTTTACCAATAACATCTTTATCGTTAATAGGTTTATCAATACCGTCAATTTTAATAAAACGATTAATATCATTAAGAATATTATTAGCTTCAATATCTATATAATTAGCAATGACTGATAATGAAAATTCAGAATTATCAGAAAGACTACTACTATCAAGATAATTAATTTCAGCATTATTAAGAGCATTTAATACATTTTGAGCAGTAAGTTGTCCATGACGAACAGCGCGTGATATAATTAAACTTGCATTTTTAGCAAATCTACCAATAGGAGTTTGGTCATCAACACTACTATATCTATCAGTATTACTAGTAACTCTATTTATTTCATTTTCATTAATTTCAATAAATAAACCAAGTTTATTATCTTCAATATTAGGATATTTAGCTTTATATTGTTTTAAATCATTATTTAAATTAATAGCAGTAGTTCCATTAATATTAAGATAAAATTTACCATTAATAGTATATATAGTATTATTCTCGAAAGGAGTATTCATAAAAGGTTGGAAATACTCATCAGTAATATATTTATTATACAATTCAGGAACTTCTTTATAACCTTTATTTACAGCTTCATTAATATTATCTTTAATGCCATCAATAAATTTATCTCGTTTTTCTTGTTGAATAAGACCTTCATAAAGAAGAACAGCTAACGGTTTATGAATATTATTATTAGCTATAATACTTGGTTCAATATTATTATAAGTTTCAAATGATTCAAGTCTATCAATAGGATAATAAGCTAAAGTACCATCATAAGTTCCTTTAATATATAAATTTCTATTAATTCTAATAACATTAACAGCATCTCCATTTCTTATTATTCCTATATTATCAAGATTTTCTTGACCATTAAAAGTAATAATACCATTATGTTTTAGACTATAATTAATTTTATTATTAGTAAGTCTTTTAAATGTATAACTAGGACAATTAAAACTATTATAATTCTTACGAATAAAACCAATTATATCTTCAACATTATCTTTATCAATAAAACCATAGTTATTAATACCTTTCATAGCTATATCTCCAATAGCTATTCCATTTTCACTCAATCCTCTAAGGGGAGTATTACTTATAAGTCTACTAATATTTCTAGTTCTAAATTTATGACCTTCAACAATAAAAGCATATTTAACTAAATCAAGAGCAGTGAGTTTAATAAGAGGATTAGGATGATTCCAAGCTCTATCAAACAATCTATGAGCTTCATCATTAGTAATATCACCTTGTATATAATTAATATATTGAATATTTACATTACGACGATTATTTCTTTCATCATTAGCAACTATTTCAATATGTGCAAATACACTTCCATCTTGACTAAAGTTACGTTTAATCCAATCAACTTTTTGAGCAGGAGTAAGTCTAGCAAATACATCAATTTCAGTTTGTGTAGGTTCAAATATATTTTTAACTACAACATCATCTGTTTTAATATTAACTAATGTACCACTAACTCGTCCAATTTCTAAAGCTCTAGATTGACCAGTACCATATTCTTTAATAAATTTAGGATGAACAAAATCACCATCAACAATAGTAACAGGTAAATTAAGATAAGAACTACCATTATTACCTACTTCTAGTTTATTAATAAGATAATCTTTATAGTCATTATATAGCTTTTCAGTCATTATTCCACCTTTAGTCCATTCTGCTATTCTATATACATAATCAATAAATATAGGATTAGCAGTTTCAAATACTTGTTGAGTAGCTTTAACACTAAGAGCAGTACTCATTTGTAGAAAAGCGGCTAAACTAGGATAACTACTTCTAGATATATCTGATTTAATAAATGCATCTATACCACCACTAATATCAGGAAAGACACTCTCTAATAGCAAGGTTTGACCCCCCGTAGAGGATGGAGCATAAATATTACTATTTTCAATAACAGTTCTAGCATCTCTAAATACTTTATCACTAGCATAAAAACTTTGTTTAGCACCATATTTATCAGCACTAAGAATATTAAGATTATTACTTATATCCTGTCCGATTGAGTTTAACCGATTGAATTGTGCTAGAACATAAAGGTCAAATAAAGCCTGCTGAACACCATTCATTTCCCCTCTAAGACGAGATTTATATGCATCTGATGAAAATATAAGGTCAGGTGATGAAAATGCGTCAGAAACGCTTAAATTGAATAATTTCTTGAAAGTTTCACCATAACTTTCATTAATAATATCAATTAGCTTTTTACGTCCAGCAAAATTAACTTTTTCACCAAAACCAAGATTATGAGCAACTTCTCTAATAGCTTCAGTAAGAGGATTTTTAGTACCTTCTGCAAGAACACTATTAGTTTCTTTCCATTTACGAACTAGTATATCAATAGCAGGTTGCCACATAAATCCAATAGCAGTATCATAATTACTTCCAAAGTCAACAATGGTTTTAAAAGCATTAAACGTATAAGTATTTTCATTATGTATAGCTCCCTCTTTCATAACATCAAGAATATGAGCAGTTGTTTGAGAACTATAAGGATTAATCAAATAACCATCAATATTCTTATCATCTCCAGACCAACCAAAATTCTTATGAGTAATACGAATATGTTTATTACCAATAGTTTCTACATTTTCTTTACCATATCTATTAACAGCTTCTTGCTCACTAATCACATCAGTAGTGTACATAACTTTAATACCTTCACTATGATTAGCTTTAGTAACATTACCAATACTCATAAAAGTATCTCGATTAACACTGATACCTTTAAGTTTAATACCAGATGTAGCAGCATCAAACCAATCAAGTTGAGTAAAGAAATCACTAGGAGCAACAGTTGTTTTATTAGCACCAACTATTTCTGCATAAGTTTCATTAGCTTCTTTAACATTTTCAAAGTTAGAAGTAGTAGTATTTTCTTCAAATGCAGCAGGATTATTAAGTATATCAATAAATGATTGAATAATAGCATTAGTTCTAGCAGCTTGACTACTTGTATCCTCCACGGGGAGTTTTAAGTATGATTCGTAAGACTTAAGTCCACCGTCGTTAGCAATTTTTTCAACAACTTTAAGATTACCACTATAACCTTCAAGAGTAGCATTAATAGCATCTTCGCTATTTTTTAAAGAAGCTCTAATATTACCTTGTTTATTATAAGTTTTACCAAGAATCTTACGACTAGCTTTATCTACATTATCCTTAACATAATTAATATATCCTACTTCATCTTTAGTATATCTAGCATGAGTAATTTCAGTTGGAATACCTTTAACAAGATTAAATGTTTTAGACATACCATAAACACTATCTACGTCAAAGTCAGAACCAGTTTGAGTAACCCATTCATCAGGAACAACAACAGTACTACCATAAGCATCTGGAAGAAACTCTTTAACATACATAATACATATAGATTGTTTACCTTCAGTAGGAATACGATAACCAATCATAGTACGTAAATTATCAGGAACATTATTAATATCTATTCCTTTAAGTTTATTACTCCATCTAGGAAGTTTAATTTCAGTATAATAAACAGGAGTACCATTAACTTCTCCAATTTTCTTATATTGAAGTTTACTATCTGTTTGAGTTTGTTTATCAATTTTAAATCCAAAATCAGATAGCTGAGCAGCATGCCAACCACTAATAAGTTGTCTAGTAATATTAGTATTAAAATAACTATTAGCAATACTTTCAAGTTTACTACTAATGTTAGATAAGAATAAAGGAAGATTGTTAAATCCAGCACTATCTAAATCAAAAAATTCAAGAAGAGCTTTTTCAACTCCTTGTTGTTGAGCATTTTCTTTAAATCTATCAAAAAATACAAAACGATTAAGATTTCTAATAGTGCCATTAGAATTTAAATCAATATGACCATTATCATCCAATCCAATACCAAGTTCAGCACAAGTTTTTTCAAAACTATTTCTAATATTAGCTACATAATTATTAAATACTTTATTTTTAAGGTCATTAAGTTCAGGTTTATTAGGAAGATTATCAAGCATTTTTTTCATAATCTGAATAGCAGCTTTATTACTAGCATCAACCATATGCTGAGGAACTTCTTGTTGACGATAAAGATAATTATAACTAAACAATTCAGAATTATCAAATACATTATCATCAAATTCTTTAAGAGCTTTATCAGTTAAAACACCATCGTTATTCCAAAGTGTCATTCTATTATGTTGTGCAACTTTAACAGTTTCAACAGTATTAATTTGATGAATACCTCTATTAGTCATTATATTATAAACTTTTTCAAGTTCTGTTCCTTTAATAAGTTTAGGAATAAGAACAAACTCAGCATTTTTTACTTGTCTAGGAACTTCAATACCAACAGTAGTATCATAATATAAATCATAATAGAAATTCTTTTGAATTTGAACTTTATTAGCAAATTTAGTCCAATCAATTTTATCTATTGGAGTATTGTCTGTAAGGCTCTGAATAAGTCCAGCATATTTATCTAATTCACCAGCAGCAGTAATACGACGAATCCATTCTTCAAGAGTAATATAAGATTGAGCATCATTAGCATTAACTCCTCCTTTAAATGGTTCTAGTATTCGTTCTCTGTCTTTTTTATCAAGTCCAGCTTTTTTAAGTTGGTCATCAAGTCTATCAATAACAACTTTATCAGAAGATTTAAAAGTATTATAAATAGTAACACCTCTAAATTTATCTTGTAGAACTACTTTTTTACGTTTAACAACTCCATTAACTGTATAAGGAACGGTAACAGCATTACCATTAATTGTTACATCATATAAATTAGTAGCTATATCTAAATCATTTTTAGTAAAATCAGTATTACCAAAAGGATTACCACTAGCTTGTACTTCTTTAATACGTTTTAGAATAGCTTGACCATTCTTATAAAAACTTTGGTCACCACCATACATATCGTACATATTATCTCTAACAAGATAATCATTAACTAGAAATTCAGCTAAAGATTCATTATTAATTCTATCATCAATAAATGTACCATATTTATTTTTAAGTTCTTTATAACCATTAGTTATATATTCATTTAACCAATCAGCAACAGCGTCTTCAAGAGCAATACGTTGTTCTCCATTAAGAACTACTTGATTATTAACATAGCTAAGCCCACGTGTAGACCCCCCGTAGAGGATGTCAATAGTCTTACCATACCCAATTAGTTCATTAAATGCTCCATTACTATTAGGAGTAATTTTACTAACTAAACGTTTAAAACTAAATACTCTACCAGCTAAAACTTTATGTCCATCTTTAGTAGTAAATACATTACCTTTTCCATCTTTATGGTATTGATTATAAAAATGTTCAGGTTTATTATTATAAGTATCACTAAATTCAAAATCTCCATTAGTTAAAATAGGATTACCATTAGCATTAGTCTTAAACATTACATTAACAGCTTGAGCCATATTAGTAAGTTCTTGAATAACTATATTATAATACTGTTTAAATAATGGATGTTCTTTATTTATAATTTTAGTTCCATCTTCTAGTTGACTACGTAATCCAGCAAGACTATATCTAGGAGCAGTAATAGTAAAGTTTTTAGGAGCATCGCTAGGTATTGGAAGTAAATAATTAGCAGTAGAAGTTTCAGAATTATTAATATCAGTCATAAATAATCCCATAGCAGTAATTAAATAATCACCATCACTCATACTACGATATAAATCATTACTGTTATTATCTAATTCACTAATACCATTAAGAAGAGAAGTTTTAAACATACTATGAGCATATTCAGTAAGTTTAGGAGTTCCATTTCCAACTCTTCTAAATAGTCCATAATTAATTATATTACCATTAGTATCTCGATGTTCAAGAAGTAAATTACTATAATCATATTGATGACTAGCAAACTTTTGTCTAGCATAAGCTTCAGCCATAGCATTTTGTTCTTCAACAGTAGATTTGTCATCATTAATTATTTTAGCAATATTAGTAATAAAACTTCTATTAATAACATCAGAACTTAAATTACCTTCGGGATTACGAGAATTAAGTTCAACAGGAATATAAATAATATCTTTAAAAACATCAGCCATTTGATATATAATAGAAGTATCACCTCTATTAATAAAACTATCAGGCATCTTAGTTTTCTTATCTCTTTTAAGTGCTTCTACATATTTATTATAATTATCAACTGTACGATTAATAACATTAGCAAAGTTGATAAAATTATTAGCCATAGCAATACGTCCAATTTTAGCAATAGCTAAATTAAAACTAGCTTGATTAATATCTGGAAATATTTCTTTAAAAGCATCATATAAATAAAGATTAGCATGAGGAGTATTTTTATATCTATCATATATACGAAACTTTTCACGAGCAGCAGGAACACGATTAGTAATAATATTATTCTTAACATTATTATAAAAAGTATTCTGTAAAATAGTACGGGAATCAGTATTAGGATTAGTTACACGAGCACGAACATAACTATTACCAGCAGAATCAGTTTGAATATAAGTTTCAATTTTAGATATAATAGGTTTATTAAAAACCATCATATATTTATTAGCAAATACTTTATTTTTGCTAAGTAAATCATGTAATTGAATCAAACATTCGCAATTTGGAATAGTTTCAGATATACGTTTAAGACTAGCTATAAAATTATCTACATTACTAGTATCAGCACTAGCATATAATATTTTAGATAAATAATTAGCATCGGCAAAAGTAACAACACCTAATTCATTATTAGTATCAAAAGGATAATTTCCATTATCAAGTTGAGAAGCAGCAGTAAGTTTAGGTAAACTTGCAAGATGATACTTAATGACTTCTTCTACGTGTTTATTAAAATCTTTAACTTCACCAATACTTAAATTCCAAAGTTGAGTCATTAAATCAATACCATCATCTATACTATTTTCATCACCTTCAGTAGAAGTTTCATCAAGATATCCGCCTAATTCTTCATAATCAGTAGTTTGATATAATTCATCTCGTTTAATAAGTTTAGCAACATTCTTATTATTAAAAAGAGCTTCATTAAATTCAGTATTAGTTAGAGAACGCAGTAATGCTCCATAATTAAAATCTTGAGCATTACCGTATTTACGAAGAAATGCACCAAGACCGTTAATTTTAATAGCAGGATTTGGATTATTAATAAAACTATTAAGTTCATTATTTCTAGTTTCATCACTTCCAGCTAATTTCTTAGCACGTTTAAGTCCAGCATTAATAACAGTTTCATTGGTACGTTTTTTAATTTCATTAAAATTTAATGGAGCACCATTATATAGAAAATTAAAACTAAGTTTATTCATAATATCAGCCATATAAGTAATAGCTGTATCTCTAGCTTTAATTGTACTAAACAAACCACGTTCTTCTTTTTCAGCAACAGAAGCTATATCATCCATATTACGAAGTTTAATAGCTCTAGCTTCAAGAAGAGCATTATAAGCTTGTCTTCCAGAAGTTTTAACATTAATACCTTTATCAGCTATAATCTTCTTAAAGATTGGGTCTTCAACCATAGCTATAAGACTATAATAATCAGCATTATTAGAACCATGTTCTTTAATAATAACATTATTAAGATTATTATATCCTACAAGTTTAATATTTCCACAACTCATAAGTTTATATTTAAGTTTAAATTCATTAATAGTAATACCTCTATGACTAATGTAAAGTAAAATTTAATTACATCGTCATAGAGGTGATTTTCTTTCGTTCTAAGCGACTTTTATCTCTGCTTGATTAATTCTACATACAGATAAAACTGATACGTCCTGTGTCAAGCAAAGTGGCAAATTCGGACTGTTGGTCTATTGGTAAACGGCTAGTTAATTCCGCCATATTCACTATATTATCATCAACACTACTAAACATATTAAGTCCATCATTAAGATTATCATTATTATAATTATAATCTTGACTATTATCTTCATTAGGATTTTCAATTTGTTCTGTACTAATAGTTTCTTCGTCAAATTGAAAAGTTCTTTGAATAACATTTTGTTCAGTTTGTTTAGGCATTTTCTTAATAGCTTTATAAGCATCTCTAGCAGCAGCTAATAAACTATCTTCATTAATTTTAATACCTAACATATCAGCAATAACTTCAAGAAGTCTACTAAATAAAGTCTTACGTTTATTAGTTTTTCTATTATCATATTTTATTTCATTAAGAGCTGACATAAGAGCATTACTAGTAATACTTTCAACTAGAAATTCTTCAAGAGCTTCACTTGTATTAAAGTTCTCAAATAAATAAGGTTTAAGTCTTTCTTTAGTAGAATTATCTTGAGTATCAAGCCAAAATTTAAATTTATCATATATAGGTTTAACTAAAGCAAGAGCTTGTTCAGTATTATATTTAGTATAAAGTTGTCTATGTAAACTTTCATGAAGTATAATATTAACAACTCGATAAACTCTTTGACCTGCAATAGCAGAACTACTAAGTTCAATTGTATCAGTATCACGATGATAAACAGCATTAACTTTATTACCGTTATTATCAGTAATACTATCTACAACTTGAATATTTTTAGGTAATATATCAATTTTTTGAAGAGCATCAATATAATCAATAGCAGTTTGGTCATTAGCAAAATACTTTTTAAGTCCACGAGTTAAATTCTTAGCTGTTATAGCAGACTCAAAAGCATTAAAATTAATAGCATTAATAATATCATCTAACATGAACTCTGATAGCTGTTCAGGTATTGCTCCATCCTCCACGGGGGGTCTACTCTCAAGCTCGTATGCAATATCAAGTTTAGAATGAATATCTATTTGCCAATTACCAGCAGTTTCGTCAGTATTCGTATTAGCTAGTTTAGTTCGAACTAAACCATTACTAATAATAAAATCTTGATAACTATTATAACTATAAGTTTTATCATCAATATTTATAATAGTTTTACCATTTTCACGATAAATATATTTATTGGTTTTATTATCAGTTTTTGTACTATCATTAATAAAATCTTTACTAATAGCAAATTGAGCATAGTTAAACATTTCATCAATAACAGGACGAAGAGCATTATCTAGTTTATCAATAGTACCAGCATTAATTCCATAGCTTTTACCTATTTTAAAAGCACTATTAACAACATAAGGAGAATTAATAATAATATTACGTTTATAATTACCAGCATCAGAATTAATAGTAAAAGCATAATCTTTACCATTAAAATGTGCACCTTTAACATAGAAACCTATATTAGTAGGATTAATACTAATTTGAAGTCCAGTATTTCTATCACCATTAACAAGTTTATTATTTCCAAATATATCTCCAAGACTTTGTTTAAGTTCACCAAAACTTATTTTTCCACTAATATAATCTCTACAAAGATTATTAACTTCATTCTTAATAGAATTAATAATACGTCGAGCATCACCTTTAAGTAGATTACTATTTAATGGAACTTGTTTACAAAAAGCATATAGAGAAGTACCATCACTACTTGGAATACTAATCACAGGCATACCATTAGTAGTAAGATTTTCAATAATAGTAGGTTTACTTTCTCCATTAAGATATAATTGACCTTGTACAACTACACCAAGTTTGTTAATATTTTCATCATAACCAACTACTGTTTCTTGTACATCATTCCATTCACCATTAGTATCATCAATAGTATTAAGAACTCCATATTTAATATTAACAGCTTTAATCTTACCTTTAAAATCACCTTTAACTATTGTAATAGCTTGGTCATAACTATTAAGAAGATTATTAAACCAACGATTAATACTAGCTTCATGACTATTTTCATAAGGCTGATTAAATATGTATTTAGTAAGATTAACAAGATGTCCAGCTAAATCAAAACTTGCAACAGGAGTAGTAAAATCTCTAACTATATCAGGATATTTAGTTTCAAATTCTTTAAATAGATTAACAAGTTCTTCTTGTGTAACTTCTTCTTTAACAGCAAGTTCATATAAATGACCAATAAATTCTTCGTCAAATCTATCACCATCAAGAATACTAATTAAAGCGTCTTTAAGTGGAGAAATAACTTGACCATTTTCAGCATGAATATTATATTTCCAACCTTGATTAACCATATCATAATTACCAAACTTATCAATATTTGGAACTCCTATATAACCAATAATTGTACCATTAGCAAATATATTAATACGTCTAAGTTTACTATCATATTCAGTTTCTAGATAATCACCTTGTTTAATAGAAGTAAACGCTTTAACATTTTCATTCTCTACTATATACTTAAGATTAACATTATTAGTATGTTCAACTTGAAGTCTTTCAAGACGTTCTTTAGCAATACCATCTACATATTGAACAAATTGTCTAGCATTAAGTTTTTTAATAGTTGATTCATCAGTAGCACGATATTTACCTTGATTATTAGTGCTTGCGTAAAGATAGTTTTTTATTTGATTAAACAAATAATTTTTAATAATTTTATTTCCTGTAATACTATCTATATATTCAACTAATTGACCAATACTAAGATATACTTTACCGTTAACAATTTTACCTCTAGTATTACCTTCACTATCAATACTATTAGCAAAATCATCCATAACAGCTTCTATATTACGTTCATTACCTGTAATAGTAGCATAAGTAGCATTAAGTAATAAACGTCTTGTACTATCATCTTGAACAGAACTATATAAACTACCACCTGTAAGACCATCAATAATATTATTAACTATATCAGCAGCTTCTGTTTGTTCAAATCCAGCTTGACTAAGTTTATCAATAAAAGATTGTCTTGCATTAAGTAAATCACTACTAGTTGATTCATGCCCAAGAGAATCTTCTAAATCAGCAATACTTTCATAAACTAAATCGGTACCTATTTGACCGCGTTCAAATTCATCATCTGGAAGAACATTAGTAACTTCAGGTTTAGGAGTGCTAATAGGTCCTTGAGAAACTGATTGCCCAGTTTGAGATTGAGGTTGTTCAGCATTAGTAGGTTCACTAGGAACCGCTCCGCTTCGCTCCGCTATACTCCCCGTGGAGGATGGAGATGAACTAGTATCATCTGGATCAGTTTCATTAACTTCATTAGTATCAGGATTAACAGGAACTATTTCTTCCTCTTTAGGAGTATTATTAATATCATTTTCAATCTCAGCAATCTCAGCTAATTGTTCTATTGTATTTTTAAGATGTTCATTACCTTTAGAATTTAAATCAAGTGCAGTATAAGCATTTCTAATAACTTTATCTATATTAGGTTTATTACCATTATTAGCATCTTTAATAACAGAGTCAACATAATCTTTTCCATATTGTTTATAAGCATTACGTAAATCGTCCATAGCTTTATTAACAATCTTTTTACGACTATTATCAAAGAAATTATTAAGATAAGTTATACGAGATTTAATATTATCATCAGATAAATTAAGTTGATTTTTATTAACTTCAACATTAATTTCAGCATTAACAACTTCTGCTAAATCTTTAAATACTTCATTATATTGTTTTTGAAGTTGAATAGCTGATTGAATATCATTTTTATTTTCAATATCAATAGGGATATAAAGTTTATTAATAGCATCTAGACGTTCATTTAATTGAGCAATACGTTCTTGTTTAACTGAATCATTAATTGCAGCATTATCTTGTATAGTTTTAATATCTCTTTGAATGCTATCAAGAATATGTTGATATATACCATTTTTAGCAGAAGTAATATCAACATCTTCAATATGATTATTTGTAATATCTTGATTTAAAACATTATTAGCCCAATTAAGAAGATTATTATAATTTTCTTGACGATTACGAGCATGAACCATTTGAGTAGCTATAATACGACCAACTTCAAATCCACCACCAAGTCTATTAACTTTATTTAAAGTAGTATTATATTCATTTTTAAGATTATTAATTTCAGTTTTAAATCTATTAATAAGTTCATTACTTTCTTGTTGTTGTAATCCAAGTTTATTAGTAATACTATCATTAAATTCTTTACTATTAATAGAACTTTCAAGAAGTCCTAAATTACCAGCATTCATAGAATTAATAATAATATTATCCATATATTCTTTTTCAGCTATATTACGAAGTTCTTCTTCAGTACCAGTAATAATATCTGGATTAACTTGTTTACCGTTTTCATCAGTAATAGTTATAAATGGATTTTTACCATTAGCTATACTATTAAGTCTTTCTTGATATGCTTGAAAAGTAGCAGTACGACCAAGAATTTCATTTTCTCTTTGTTTTTCAGCAGAAGTCCAATCTTTATCAAGACGTTTATTAATAAATTCTCCAGCTTTATTCATAACACTACTAAAAGTGATACCACCAAGAGCACCCCAAAATGCTTGTTCCCATAACATTGGGTCTTGAAGATAATCTTTAATAGTTTGTTGAGGAATATCTTTATCAAATACTTTTTTACCATTATATAAACCATCTTGACTAGCTATATAATTAATAGCTTCTTCAACTCCTTCTGTCCATTCAGCTCTAACACCATGAAGAATATCATCACCTATATCTTTTAATGTGCTAGTAATAGCTTGTTTAGTAGTTTTATTACTTAAAGCATTAGTAATTGCAGCGGCATCATCAATATTACTATTAAATGCAGTATTTAAATTTCTAAGTCTAGAACTAGTTGTATTACCACTTAAAGCATTTTTCCATAAGTTCTTTAAACTATAAACTTGCCATACATCAAAAAGAACATTAGCCCAATCTTCAGCAAAAGTAACATCAGCACTATTTTTAGCAATATCTTTAGCTACTTCTTCATCAGACATATCTCTATATTTAGGATTATTATTATAAAACTCTTCTCTTTGTTTATCATTCATATTAGCAAGTTGAGTTTTAGAATAATCTTCAATATCATTATAAATTTGTCTAGCTTCTTGATAATTTTCAAGATAACGAGAAGGAATTCCAATAGCAGTAGCCTCTGCTATTCTACTAGTAATTGCTCTACTCTTTTGTGTCATATTAATAGCATTAGCCATCTTATTAGCTAGTTTATTAAATCTTAATCCTTTACCTAATAAAGAAACACCTTTAGCAAGACCCGTACTAGGAACCATAAGAGTTAAAGAACTAGCTATACTAGGAGCATTACTAGCCCACCAAGCAAAATCTCCAATGTCAAATGCAGCATTAGGATTTTCTCGATATATAGCTAATCTTTCATTAATAGATTCTTTTAAAGATTCAAGTCTAGAACTTATTTCAGATTGATAATCATTAGGACTATCACTAATCATATTATAGAAAGCATCAGCTAAATCAGCAAAACCTATTGCAGTACCAACAGTAATTTCATTACCAATCTGTCCAATCATTCTTAATCCTTGTTCCCAATTACTTTGATTAACAGCACGTTCTTTATCAAGTTTTTCAGGATCATCAACAGGATTAACATAAACATCATAAGGAGCATATTTATCTATATCATATTGATTAAGATTATATGATTGCCCAGCAATGCGACTAAATAAATGACCACGACCCTGGTCACTAATAGAAGTGCCAGGGTTGTAATCAACTAAAGTAGGAGGCTGTATAGCCCCCTTTTTAGTTTTAGGATTATATTCAGGATTAGGTGTTTTGTTACCACCTTGTAGAAACTTTAATACATCCATATTAATATAGATTATTAGTTAATTCATCATAGTAATATTGAATAACATAATGATCTGTACTGCCACTAAGTTGAGCAAGTTTAGTAGCAACATTTTGTTGAATAGCTTTAACAGCATTTTCATCTACTGCCATTCCAGCTTTAACAGCAGTTACAGTTTGTTCCCATTGAGATAAATTATCTACAATATCAACAGCATTTTCTTTACTTACTAAACCAATAGTTTGATTATTAGTAGAATTAATTAAATTAAAACCTCCACCATTAGGTACTAATTTAAATTTATCAATTCCAGTAAATGCAGCATTATTAGTAAGAGAAATAGGTCTATTAGCATTATAATAATTTTCTACTTTACCGACAGCTCTCCAACTAGTATCTTGATTCCAAGATTGAATAATAGAACTATCAATAGCACCACTACCTACAAGTAAAGTAATAGGTTCTCTTTTAAGTTTACCTTCTGTATCGTAATAACCAGCAATATTGATTTGAACTCCAACATCACCAGTTTTTGGGTCACGAACAATAGTAGGAGTAATTTCATTTTCTTTAGCACTTCTAAGATAAGCTGTATAAGCTTTTCTATCTTCAGAAGTCATAGGTTCAAATACTCCATTTTCACTAGTAATATAAGCTTCTCCTTGAGTTAAATCAATTCCAGCTTTAATTGCGCTCATTGCTTGTTCTTCTAATTGTTTCTTTTGAGCAGCATATTTACTAGCAGCTTCTGGATTAGAACTCATAACAAAATTAAGTTCAGCAAGTTCAGGGGTCATTGCAGATATGCCAATAGTAGAAGCATTTATTTGTCCACCGTCAAGAACAGCATCATTTTTAGATTTAAGAGAATCAACATAATTAATCAAACCAATATAAGGTTCTTTATTGCCTGTTGGTAATCCACCATGATGTTCTTCACCATTAGAATCAACTCTAACAAACTTATCACCATAACCAAAGAATCTAGTTTTAGCAGAATTAAGAAAAGCATTTAAAGGATTTCTAGTATCTTCAGCTTCTTTAACAGCTTTACCAAAACTATAAATAGATTTATGATAATCTTTAGGTAATTCAGCATATCTATAACCATTACCATCAGAACCAAATCTTATTCCAAGACTAATTGCTTTTTTCTCTCCACCAAGAGCATTAATAAATGAGTTATAAACATCATCATTATTAAAGTATTGTCTAATAGAACTACTATCTCCAAATATCTGATTAACATATTTACTATATGTATCAGAATATTTATTATTAGGCAAATCACTTAAACTAATAATAGAATTATATGTATCAAATCCGTCAATGCTATCTTGCGATTTACCAACTTTAAGACTATTAATATATTCTTGATTATCAATAATATCATTAAGATAACTTAGAGCATATGCTCTATCAGATGGGCTAGTAATATTAGTCATGATACTAGTTCTAATATCATTAGGATTAGCAGTTGCTAAATCAATATTAATATCAGGATTATATTTGTTAAGTAATCCAGCTATTAATTGTCTATTACTAGTAATTTCGGCTTGAGCTTGAGCAGGCATAAAATTATCAATACGAACAGGAGTACCTTTATAAGTTAAATTATCAATAGCTTGTTTTCTTTGATTTGTACTTCCTAATCCAGCTTGTTTAGCTAAAGCTAATTGAGCTTTCCATGCTTCTCCATAAGTAGTATTACTATCTTGATTATAAAAAGTTGCAGCATTATAGAAAGGGTCAATACGTTTAGCAAGATACTGTTCAGGAGTAAGTAGAATACCATTTTTATCTGTTATATCAGGATTACTACCATTTTGGTCATATTTCCATTTAGCAATCTTATAATCTTGTTCAAGACTAGCTTTAGCACCAGGAGTGTTTTCAATAACAGCTTTAACAGCTTCAGCAAGTTTAGCTTTACTTAATCTTTGCCAATTACCTTTAGTATGAGAATAAATCTCTCCTGTAACAGATTTAGTAATATCATCAGTAACTTTACCGTTAGCATCAAGCCATCTTGTTTGACTACCACCACCTTGTTCTTTAGCAGCCCATTGAAGTGCTTGATTAAGTATTTGATTCATAGGAATTTCAGAAACTTCTTTATCAATAGGAGTCCATTTACTTCCACCAATAACATTACCATTCTTATCAGTTATATCTTGATAATTATATTTATTAACAGCACGATAATAATTCTTATAATCTTCAGATAAATCAGTACGTTTATCAAGATTATCCATATATGCTTTATAATCTTGTTGAGCACGTAAACGACCAATCATTCCTGGACTTGAAGTTATATCTCCATAAGTTCCAACTATATCATCAAGACTAGAATACGCATTACCATACTGCATATTTTCAGTAAGAGCATTACGAACTTTATTAAGTTGTTCTTGACGCCAAGCATCTTCAGCTTCATTTAAATCTAATTGAGCAAGTTGAGCATCAATCTGAGATTTAGTTTGAATAGCTTGTTGATGTCCTTGTTCAAGAGTATTATAAGTTCTAGCTAAGACATTTAAGTCAATAGGATTAACTTGTTGTCTAAAAGTAGGAGTATAAAAGTTTATCGGCATGATTGTTTTCCTCCAAGTTTTCTACGTTTACGAATAATAAATTCATCATAATTAACTCCAGCATCTCTCATAATTCTATCATCTACATTAGGAGCAGATGCTCTCATAGCACCAATAGTATTATTTAAAGCTTTACGATTTTCATATCTACTAATCATATCTTGAATACCAGCATTAATACCACTAAATAAATTATTAATATTAGTTACTTTAGCTTCTCTAATACCATTATCAAATGCTGTTTTTCTATCTATATATTGATTATATTGTTGAGCATTAAATTGACGAACGCTTTGCTGATTACGTCTGTCTTGATTAATAAGATTAGTTTCTATATTTTCTTTATTACCATAAAGTTCGTTAGCAGCTTGGCCAGCAGCATTACGAACTCGTTGTTTACGAGCTAAACTAACACGACTACTAGCAGTATTAGAATCAATATCACGATAAGCTTCAAATTTATCTTCTCTAATTCTATCAAGTTGAGGATTAATATTGTATTTAGTTTTAAGTTTATTAGCGCTAATAAGAGTAGGTTGACCCGGACCTCTCATTTTATTAATAGCTCTTTTACTAGCAAAATAACTAGCTAAACCGCCAACAACATTACTACCTAAACCAATCCAATCAGCAGTAGTAAGATTTTTAAATCTACCTTGTCCTTTACCATCAGAATATTTTGTTCCTTGAGCAGGAGTATTAGTAGAAACAGGTAAAGTAGTAGGAATACTAGCTTCTACTTTAGGTAAATTACGATTATAAACAGCAGTAGGAGGAGTTTTAGTAGAGATAGATTGGGTTGATTGACTTGATTTACTTCGTCCTCCACGGGGGGTCTTTCCGCTAGATTTAGTTGCAGATAAACTTGGAATATTAGTATTATTTATACTAACACCTTTGTTATTTCCATGACTCCAACCAGCTCTAACTAAACCGCTAGTAATACCAGCACCATCTTCAAATAAAGGAAGTCTACGTTCTGCATAATATTGAGGACGACGATTTCCATTATCAACATTAGGTTTATTAGTATTAGTATTTACATTATTATTTTTAGACCATCTTCCATTTCTAAAAGTATAATCACTTTCAATAATAGTTTCTCCTCTAGCAGATTTATTAATAGGATAAGCAGAAGTTCTATTAATAGTTCTATTAGTAATAGGAACATAAGCTCCAATTTGTTCATCATATTCCCAAGTTCTTCCATGACGATTAATCCGTTTTCCACCAACAGCAAATTTATCGCGTAGACCCCCCGTAGAGGATTGAGAATGAATTAATCCATTCTTAACATTACCACTAATACTTACAATCATATCTTTACCTCCAAATTTTCTAGATTTACGACTATATCCTTTACTATATTTTCCTGTATGTTGTCGAGTATTAAATATATGTTTAAATTCTTCTGAATTAACATCTTTAATATCAACTACATCAAGACCTTGTTTTCCAACATCACCTGTAAAAATAAAATGTTGATAAGGATTACCTTTATTTCGACTACTTTTAACTAATTTTTCACTAGTTATAACATTATATTTTTTATGTTCTGGATGAATACCTTTAGATTCGATATATTTTTTTAATTCATCATCAGTAATTCCATTTTTTGCAATTTCTTTATTAATTGCTTTACGATGTTGTTTATTAAATTGCTTTTCAACATATTTTCTATAATTTTTAGAAAGCAATTTACCAAGTTTATTATTAACATTATTATAATAAAGAGCTTTAACTTCATCCTCAGGTATTTTATCTACGGTTTGATAATTAGTAAAATTATCATCTATATAATCAAGTATTTTATAATCTTTATCATCATAACGTATAGAATAAGTAGAACTATTAATTCCTCTTTTTCGAGCTATATCATAAGCATATCGTAGTTCTAAATAACCATTAGGATTATAAGAATCTGTGTTACTAACTTCACGAGCTATAGTATTATTAATATAATCTTGTTTAATATCACCAGTTATTTGATAACTAGGTTTATATTTTATATTAGGGTCATTAATAATTTTTTTGATTTTATTTGCAATATAATCGCTATAAACTAATTTATTTATTTTATTAACTTTAGAAACAATATCTTTATATGGAATTGTTTTATTTTTACTTAATTCAGTTCTAGCACTCTTACCATATCGAAGTAAATATGGAAGTTCATAATCTGCATAAAGTCTACTTCTTTTAGAATTATCAAAACCAAAATCAGCATTTTTAACCCAATTTTCTCTATTACCTTCAAATTTAATAGGACGTCTAACAGATACTACAAATCCATCTTTTTCATTACGATGTTTAGTTTTTGCATATCCAATACCTGTATTTAAACTATTAGAAGAATAAATACTACCTTCTCCATTATATGAAGGATTAAATCCAGCTCTACCAGCTCCTGTATCTGGGGCATAAGTTGAAGCATAATATTTAGCTCTATTTTCAGGAGTAGGTTCAACACCATTTCTTCTAAGTATATTATTTATATTTTCTTCATTACCTGTTTCATGTACACCTCTAACAAATGTATTATGTTCTAGCAATCTATCTTTAATAAGTTTATCTGCTTGTTTAGGATTTTTTGCAGCAGATAAAGGAATAGGCTCATAACCATAACGAGCATTCCATTTATTAAAAGTTTTAAGAAAAGCTCTTGTATCATCAATATTAGTTTGAAGAACATCAGGAATATCAATAACTTTTCCATCACTATCTAATATATTAACAAAATCTTTATATTTACCGATATTAGAAGTTAATTGTTTTCTAGGAGCTTCAAGAAGTTTAGTAGGTTTAACACCAAGAGCTTTTCTACCATTATTAACAGATAAATTATAACGAATATTAGGAGAAATAGAATAATAACCTAAAGCATCTCTACCTTTAGTAATAGCTTTTTGACTTGTTCTAGAAATATTTTTATCTAAAGCCATAGCAACTTTAGTAGCTTTATCGACACCTCTTAAAACTCCAGCGCCACCTAACAATATATCAAATTCAGGATTAACTTGTTCAAGAGGGGTCATATTAACTTCTTTTCTAGCAGGAACTTTTTCTAAAGTATTATTTGCTATTCTATAAGTTTCTGGATAATAAATAAAATCTCCTTGTTTAATACCACTATTTCTAGGAGATTCCATTATAGGAGTTACTCTAGTATTATCACTTTTAGCTACATATTTTTCTTTACCATATTTAGCTTTAGTACCATCATCGTTAATCCCATTTCTATCTTTAAAATCTTCTTGAGCTTTAAATACTTTATTAGGATTAGCTCCACCCATAATTAATTTAGCAGGACTAACACCATTAATAATAGGTTGTGCAGAATAAACTTTAAGTTCGTTTCCATTAGTTTCAACAACTTCACCATCTTCTACTTCAATACCAGTTTTATCACTAGGACCAATATCAATACCACCTTGACTATGTTTTCTTCCATTCATATAAAAGAAATTATTACCAAGAGGTTGAGCAATACCACCAGCAACTACATTTGGTATTTTACCACCAACAGCATATTGCTTTTGAGGAAGATTTTTTCCATTACTTCTAGGAGTTTGAATAATATTAAATGGAAATGTTGGTCCAAGTTCATCATCACTAGGAAAAGATTCTTTATTAAAATCTTTAACATAATTAATAAGTCTACCGGCAGTATTATTCATTAATTTTTCTCTATTATCTTTAGATACTAAATTGTTTATACCATTATAGAGAAATTCATTACCAAGTCTTATTAAACCAGTAGATTTAACAACTTTATCATAAACTCCGCCAAGTGGAGGAATACCATTCTGAATAAATCTTCCATTACGAGTAACATTACCTCTAAATGTACTAGGCAAATTACTTATATGAATAACTTTATCTTTTCTAGGCATTTTATATAATATAATGAGAAATTATAATTTGATTGATTTTAAGGCTCTCTGTCGAACGATAGGTTATTAGCTGATTAATAGTTCATACCTATATATAATAATTCAACAGAGAGCAAAAGATTAACGTCTACGTCCGCCACAGCGATATGTTTTAAGCCTATCTCGATATATTGATTGAGGCATAACAGATGACTGAACATTACCATTAGTAATCCATTCAGGACGTTCAAGACCAGTTTTAGGAGCACTATAACTAGCTTGGTCAGCTTGTTCAACTTTAATAGGTTGTTGTCCTTTACTACCAAACATACCACCAATTAAACTTCCGGCAGCACCAATAGCAGCACCAATCCATGCTTTTCTACGTCCACCACATTTATATTTATTAATAAAACTAGAACGCTGATACATAGTCATTGGATTAGTCATTTTATCAGAAGTAATATTAAGTTGCTGTTGACCAGCTTGAAGTTGTTTACGTTGCTCAGCTTCTTGAGCAATACGTTTATTTTCATTAATTTGTTGATTAGCAGAAATACCTTGACCTATTGCAGTACCTAATTCACCAAGTCCTTGAACTCCTGTAATAGAACTAGCAAGATTACCTAAACCGGGAAGAGCATCAGCAAATTCAGTACCGAAACCAGCTTTATGTCGAATTCTACCGCCACATTTAAGAGTAAGCTTATCATTATATTGGTCAACATAATCTTGATTAGCATAAGCACTAGTTAAAGCTTGAGCATTTTGTAAAGCATCTTTATGGTCTTGTGCAGCTTGAGCTTCAGCTTGAGCTTTTTCTTGAGCTTTCTTTTGCTTATTACCTTTAATAATACCACCAGCAATACTAGCGGCTGCACCAATAATAGCACCAATAAAAGCTTTTTGTCTTTGTCTATCTCTATACTGTATCATAATTTTCTAAATTGAGTTTGAGCACATTCAAGACTTTCAAATTCAATGCGCTTATTATCTGAATTATTAAATATGAAACGAATTACAAAATAATTACCATATACTCTACGAAGTTTATCACTTACTGTATTAGGGTGTTCTTTAATAGCATTACGAAAATAATTAAAGTTATATTGAGTTAGTTCATACCACGGTTTTTTATATTTATTAAATTCATTAAGTTTATCAATATTAATATCTATATCATTAGTATCATTATCTTCATTAAATATACGAAGTATATCACCAGCATAAGGATGTTCTCTTAAATCAACAGGATTATTAATATTATCGCTATAAATAGGAACATATATCTTACGTACTTTATATTTAATAAATTCAAGAAATTTAATAAGTTCATAAGATTCATTAACTATAATATCAATATAACTATTATGAACTAATATAGGTTCATCGCCAACTTCTTGTTTAGATACTAAATATAAACTTCTACTATCATCACCCATATGAGTATTAAATCTACCATAATTATATTCATTAGTAAATACATGAAGAGGACAATTAAGTCTATCATCATTATGCTTAGTTTGAAAATAACATTTAGTTTTAGTAGACCAAGCATTATTAAAATAATAATCATGCAGACTAATAAAACTACCTATTTTATAATTAAAACTAATAACTTCATTATGACTTTCAATAATAGATTCTTTTGTATTAGGATTAACATTATTATAAGTATAATCAAACTTAATTAGAATACGATTATTAAATTTATCATGAGCAAATCTAACTTTATTAGGATGATATTTATCTAGCCATAGTTTAATATCTTCATCCATTATTTTAAGTTGACCATCATCAAATTGATAAAATCTATTAAAATCATCATTATAAAAGATATAACCAAATTCTCCAACTATATATGCTAAATCATCTTGCAGTCCACCATAACCTTTATCACTAGTAAATACTTCTTTATAATTAACTTCAAAAGCATCTGGTTGATATAATTGAACATTTTCATCTCTAGTTTTAAGAGCTGCACTTATATCAAACATGAACATACTATGTTGAGTATGAACTAAAAGATAATATCCAATACCAACTAAATTAGTTATACTACCTTTATTTTCAGTAATATTTTTATAACCTTCAATAGGAAATATTCTCCAAGCATTAATTTCACTCTCATCTTGAATAACATTACTGCGTCTTATAGTTTTATCAAAACGAGTAATATTAATAATATCATTACGATATTGAGTTAATAGTTTAGGAACATATTGGTCAACATTTCCAATAGGGTCTTTAAATAAATCAACACTATTCTTAGGTTCTACAAATGTGCCAAAAGCAATACTTTTCTTATCAGTATCTTCTTTAATACTAAAAGCTATCTTACTGGGTTCATTATTAAAACATTTACTTTCAAAGAATTTATCATTATATAAAGGAAATTGAACATAAACATTAAATGGAATATCAAACCAACATGGTTCATCACCACTATAATAATATTGATTATTAGTAGGAGTATATAATTTATAATTACCTTCATTCATTATAACTCCATTATCATTATAAATAAGAACACCATCGTAAGTCATTCTACCATTATATCCATGTTCAATAGAATAAGTTCCACCATTATAACAAACATCATTAAGTCTTACAAGTTCTTTTTCTTTACTAGTATAGATATTTTTAGTACAATTAAGAACTGTTGCAAGAAACATAGTTTCAGCATCAAGCAGTAATTCCTTATAATCATCCATTTCAAGCGCAGTTCCTTTTCCAGCTCTACTATCAACAACACTATCAGCAACTACTAATTTATAATTATTAATAGGTTTATATTCATTTCTGCTAATTACACCTATAACTGGCATATTATAACTATAAGGATAAGTAGTATTAACTACCATATCAACTACATCATGTTTCTCTTTATAAGGTTCAAATTTACATTTACCATCAATACGAATAATATTAAAATCATATTTAATACTATCATCAATATCAAATCGACCACTATATAAATAACATTTATCACTAGTAAAATTATTAGCTACAAAACCAGGTTTAGTACCCCAACTACCATCTTGCCAAGTAACATTACTAGCTATATTACAATAATCTTTTCTAGTTAATAATCCGGTATATCTAGTAATAGGTTCAACTTTCTCATAACTAATAAACCATCCAACATAACCTAATTCTTTAATTTGATTCCATAAAGTAGTATCAATATTAGCACGAATATAAAACTTATTAAAAGTATTATTCATATTATATACAAAATCTCTAATATGTTCTCCGCCAACAACTTCAGAATCAAATATTAAATCAGGTATTCTAAATAATTCATCGCCATTAATATTTTCATAATAACCAAACTTAGCTTCATTATCAACACCAATAGCACCTATTACTTGATTGCTACAAGGAGTATAACTACCACTATTTATAACTTGATAAACATATAAATCATTGTATTTATCTTTATCTTTATAATCAATAAAATAATTAGATATAAGAGTATATAGTTCATCTTTATTACTAGCTTCAAGTTCTCCAGAACTATTAAGTAATATATTAGTGGTAGGATTATTAATAGGTTCAGCAGTATAAACTACAATTTTATGATTAGCAATATATCTTTTAACATTAGTACTAATACTAGATATTGGAATATCCCCACTAATAACAGCCCAATATGGAATATTACCATTACCTTGATTATTCCAATTAAAAGTAATTATAGTACAATGAGAACCATCATTAACAATATTATTTATATACTTATCTTTATTTAACAATTTATATCCTCTACTAGCATCACCATATTTATCAACAAAATGAATAAAGAAATTATATACTTCTCCAGGAATAAGAGTATCGTTCTTTTTACGTTCATTAAAATCATAACTAGGTTCAATAATAGAATGAGTAATTCTCATTTTACAATTATCAATATCAAATATAGTATCTCCAAATAATACTTGCCCACTAGTAAATACAGCATCTTCTGTAAATCCAACACCGTTATAAACATAACAAGCTATTTTAACTGTACTAGGTAAAGTATAAACAGATTGATTATTTTCATATTTATAACTTGTAGGAATAATAAAACAATGACAAGCAAGATATTCTTTAAGATTATGACTACTTTTACTGCCTACTTTTATTTTAGTATTATAATTAATTTTTAAATATTCATGAGCTGCAATACCTTGAATAACAGTATCATTAAATAATGTTTTAAAAGTACGAAAAGGATATTGATTATTATTAAATACTTTATCAATATCCTTAATTTGCCAATCAGCAGTACCAGTAATTTGAAGACTAGCCATTTTAAAATAAGGACCTTTTTCACTAACTGCATTTACAGCAGTATAATCATTATAATAAGCATTAACAGCTTTATTACGAAGTTTTATAGTAATATCTTTAACAGCTTCTTCTAATGTTTTACCATTACTTAAAGTCCTATTATCATTATCAGTATGTTCATTATAATTAGCAATATATACTCTATTTTTATAATTAATAATATTACCAACATTATAATAATTATAATAATCAGTAGTTAAATCAGAAACACTGTACTTAACAAGAATATCTCTACTAAATTTAAAAATATTATTATTTAAATCATCAGTTCTAAATGCTTGAGTACCATCCTTTTTACATACAATAAAACCAAGTTGATAAAGTCCTGAACGACCTCCACTAATACTTATTTCAAAAGTTTGATTACATATATCTTTAGAATCACTAAATGAATCAGTATTACCATAACAATAACCATTTGGTTCATCTTTTGGTTCATAAACATTAGTTTTTCTAAAACAAACTTTATTAATAACTTGTGGTATTATAACATCATTAAAAATAGGAAATCCAATACTATACCATTTAGTATAATTAGTTTTATCAATTTTATAACGAATAAATAGAAAATAAAATCCTTTATAAGCACCACCACTAACATAGTTTAGATTACTAATAGTAGGTAATGTTATTTGAGGAATAATAGACATTTCAGAATCAGGACGGTCAGAATCTAAATCAATATTAATAGTTTTAAGAGGAACATCAACAGAAGCATTACTTTCAGCAATAGCTATTATAAGATGGTTTTTAACATTATAAGTATATGTTCCTTTAATCTTTCCACCATTATATTTCCAATTACTATTTACTCTATAACAATTATCAGCTTGTTCATTATATCTATAAATATAAGACTCATTAGAATCAATATTAACAACAAATAAAATAAGTTCAGTACTAGTAGGAATAACACCAACTATTTTAAAATTATTAATACCATCTTCATGAATAGCATTAGCAATTACTTTACAATCTTCAAGCCCTTCTTCATTAACAATCATCCTTCCATCATTACTTACTTTAACATTTTTAGCAGCAACTAATGAATAAGGAACACAATCGCCAGGATGTTTATTAAGACTAAGTTTCTTTTGTATATTCATAATTATTTAGGAAAAGTAAAGTTATAAAAGAACTCATTCCAACCACTATCATCATCGCTTTGTTCATCTAATAAAATACTAGTCTTAATATCTTTCTTCATACTTTCCCATAGATAGAAAGGATTAGTTCCATATTGACTAGCAGAAAGATTAAACACAGGATGTTTATATCCTCTCATAAGCATACGAGCCATACAATAATAAGCAAGACCTTGAATTAATTTACCATTAGCAGGTATAACAGGAACTTCACAATGATAATTATCACTATATTGAGTTTCAATATCTTTATAAACAACTGTTATACAAGTATCATTAAAATTAAGTTCAATAGTATTACCTCCAATAAGAATATAATTATGATTTGACTTATCATATCCTCCACGGGGGGTCTGACAATGAGAATGAACTTCATGCTGACATCTTGGACATTCAGTATTGTTATGAAGTGTATAAACAACAGGATTACATCCTACTTTACCAGTATCAATAACCTCTCTAGTTCTAGAACCATTAGGACAACAATCATCAGGCATACCAAGATAGTCTTTATTAGTAGCACGCTCCGGACTTTCGTCCTCCGCTTGACTCCCCGTAGAGGATGGAGTAGACTCAGTATCATTACATCTATACTTACTACCATCAGCTCTAGGTACTTCACAACCATTACTATCATATACTTTAAGACCGTCATCAATAAGACAACATTTACTTTTAGCTATCTTATTAATGACGGTTAGTTTCATTTTCTTATCAACTTTACGAAGAACTTTAAGTTCATTCATAGCATCAACACACCAAGCAGGAACTCTAGGAATCCAATCACTATTATCTGGATTGAAATCATTATCAAGTTTACCAATAATATGTTCTATCGTAATCGTTTTATTATTTGCCATAATATTAGTTTTTATATCTAGTTTTATTACCATTATTATGTGCTCCACGTTCATACTTTTGTTGATTAACATTTCTAATATATTTAAATGGAGCATTAGGTTCTCGTTCAAGATAAACAAGAAGTTTACTTCTTAATCCTAGTTTAAGATTAAAAATATCATCAACAGTTTTACATTCAGAATTAAGTTGTTTAGCATCTTTACCACGAAGCTCTCTATTAATATAATTAGCATACTTAAATTTAATAGCACTATAACTATGAGTTCCATTATTAATAAGTTGTATTTCATAAAACTCTTTATTAGTTTTATAAACTACATAAGGAATACCATCATACTTAAGTCCACGAATCTTATATATCTCAGCTTCTTCTTTATCATAAGGTTTAAGACCAGCATCAATAATTTCTTGTTTCTTAAGTCTAGTAGCGTTCCAATCAACATAAGTATCTCTAGGTTTATCTCTATATCTCCAAAAATTAATAACTAAATCACCAATTTCATATTTAAAATGATAAGCATAACCTTCAAGAACACATTTATGAACACCATAATTATAATATCTATGAATGTATTTCTTATAATCAGAAAGACTTAATTCAGAACGTCTTGTAGCAAGTTTAAGAGCAATAATATAATCATTTGCTTTTTTAGCTAAATTACAATAACGCAAAAGTTGGAGAAGAACAATACGTCTTTCTCCAACTGTATAACTAAGTCGATTATTAATTAATTGCTCTAACTTATTAATTAATTCAACATTATCATTAAGAAATTGAAACCCATATTCATTAAGATTAATTTTTAAATCATCTTTAATAACTTGATTTTTACTTTTAATATAAGCACGACAATCAGCTTTCATCTTATTTATAAGTTCAAGTTCTTTATTATATTTTGCCATATCGTCATTAGAAGTTTCAATAAACTTTTTATAATAATGACTAATATCTATATCTTTAATCATAGTTTATCTAGTTACAAGATTATCAATAGGAGTTTCATTTGTTTGACGAGGAACTTCAACAAGATTACGTTTAAATACAATCTCTTTAAGAGCTCCAATCATATCTTCAGGAATAAGAAATTCATCATCATCGTATTTAGCTTCATCGTCAATAGGGTCATAATTTACATCTTTAGCTTTTTCGACAGTTTCAGTAGGAACAAGATAAGGAATTTCAAAAGGAGATTCAATAATAATAGAACCTATATTTTGAAACCAATCTTTATTATTACTAAAGAAATAAATATAACCATTAATATAATCATAAACAGGAAGATTACACATACCTGCAAGATAATGATAAAACTTAGCACTAACTTCTTTTGCAAATGGTATTTCTATCCCAGTATGTCCGGTAGTTCTAATTGATTGGAACGGTAAGTTATTAATAAGTCTAACTGGTTTTGGAACTTCTTGTTTAGTACGTTTAATTGCAGGAAGTCCAAGAGTTTGACTATTATATAAATCACCATCAGGAACATTAACAATAGAAACACGAATACGTTGTTGCAAACCTTTATCAACATATTTATGATTTTCATAACTTTTACGAATTAGTTCATTACGACCATGAAGAATAGCATATCGAAGATTACGTCTAAGAGGAATACTATTAGGATTGCCAACAGCGTGAGCAAATTCACTAACTAATTGATTAAGACTAGCCATATTAAGATTGACTTGAATTTTCTAATGCAGTTACTCTTTCATCAATATTATTTACTTTAGGCTTAAGATTATTACTAATATCAGAATATAAAGAATTATGTTTTATTTTTGTATCATTAGCTAATTTTTCTACTTCATTAATATTTGTAACTAATTCATTATATTTTTGTTGAAGTTGAGCAAGTTCTTGTTCAAGTTCAGTATTATTAGTATAATCAACAATAGAATTTAATAATTTAATTAAAAGTTCTTTACCTTCAATAGATATATCATTATTTAAACAGCATATAGTTCTAATAATATCATCTTTAAGTTTATCTTTAGTCATAATATATTATGTTTGAGGTTTAACTTTTTCTTTTTTACTTTTAGTATAAATACGCCAATCATATTTAGTAATTTTAAAATTAATAGGAAAATGATTAAGTCTATGTATAGAATAAAATAGAATTTTATCTTTACTATCAGCATAATAAGCTTTACCATTTCTAATAAAATTAATTCTAAAATATTTAGCATAGTTAATAACTTGAATTATTCTAACGTATTTATTATAATATTTAGCAATATTAGTTCTTTTACCATCCCAATTAGAATATCTAACACCTGTAAGACTTTGAATTTTATAAAGAAGATTTTTAGTATTAGCGTGTTTAAGCCATCCATAATAAGCACACATTCTAATTTTAAATTCTTTTCTATCAATTTCTCTATTTAAATAACTATTTATTAGTCTTATAATTTTGTATTTAATAGATTTTCTAATAAGAGCATGAGTATGATAAAATACATAACCAACAAAATTAATTCCTCTACTATCAACAGGATATATTTGATAATTATCTTTAACTTTCAATCCAATAGTATGAATATATAATTTAATATAAATAAGAACTTTATGAAGAAAATCTTTATCATTACTTAAAATAACTATATCATCAGCATAGCGATAATAAAATTTACATTTAAGTTCTTCTTTACATAAATGGTCAAGTTCGCTAAGATAAAGATTAGCAAAGTATTGAGATAGATAATTACCAATAGGAACTCCAACACCTTCTTTTCCAGTTAATTTAGAAGAAGTATTACGAACACTATCAGTAGAATCAATAATTTCATCAAGAATAATTAGAAAATCTTTATCTTTAATCTTTTTTCTAATACATTCTTTAAGACCATTATGAGGAATACTAGGATAGAATTTTTTAATATCTAATTTAAGACAATATGTAGTTTCATTAGGATATTTTCTTAAATCTCTTTTAAGATTACTTGCACAAAGATGAATACCTCTGCCTTCAATACAACTATATGTATTATGAATAAAACTTTTTGTCCAAATATCTTTTACAACATTCATTATAGCATGATGAGCAATTCTATCTGGATAATAAGGAAGTCTATAAATTATACGTTCCTTTGGTTCATATATTTTATAAAGACTATATTTAGAAGTTTTATATTTAAGATTAAGTAGTTTATCTACTAAATCTTCATTTTCATATTGTCTATTTTTATCATGTTTATTAATACCATATTTCTTATTTTTATTCTTTCTTGCGTTATCATCAGCAACTTCAATATTTTCAATAGTACATAGTTTATCATGCAAACCATTATATCTTTTCATATTTATATAATTTATATAAGAGCCTTCGTGAATATCACTACCAACACTTTTAGTTTCTAAATAACGTTATCTTTTACCAAGAGGTAAGGTTATACTTCCCAAAATAATATTTATATTAGTTTTATACTTATTAGTTTCAGGAATTATATAAAAGAAGCCGACATTAGCATTAGAATCTGACTGAACTCAATTAGAATTAAAGTTACTAGAGCTAGCTTTAGAACTGTTATTAGCGTTACTGCTAAGCAGAAGCACTGTATCTAAATGTCAATCATTCTAAGAAATATAACCTTAAATAATATCATAATAAACTGTTGTAGGAGTAGTATCGAGAAATACAAAAACAGAAAACAAATTAATTAACCAACTACTCCTAGCAACAGTTCCACGTGGACTTATTTAATCAAGCTTAACTGTGGTAAAGAAGCCGACAGTAGCAGTAGAATCCGACTGAACCCAACCAGAATCAAAGCTACCAGAGCCAGCCGCAGAACCGTCATTAGCGTCACCGCCAAGCAGAAGCACACGAACAGCTTTATCTGTATCTTGTCCATTATTACCTCTTATCCAATTATAATCAGCTTTTTTATTAGTTCCAACTTTATTAGGAATAAAATAAACTCCTCTTTGAAAATCAAATTCAGTAATAAAATTATTAGTATTAGCTTGATGCCCAATTAAATAACATTTTTCATTAACATTATCTTTTGTAACATCAGAATGATTAACTCCTTTTTTAAGAAGATATACTGCATTATAATCTTTATCTTTATTAATAACAACTATATCTCTAATAAATGTCCATATATCACCAAAAAAGTTTAGAATACCACGATAAACAGCAGGATAAGTACTTAAATTACTTCCATCTGTATTATAATTTCCTAGTTCATAATGGTCACCATTTGTACTGCCATTACCAATATTATGTTCAGCAGTCCAATAAGTTTGTACAATAGGATTATTACCATTAAAAGCTGTCCATCTTTCCCAATTTAAATTTGTAACACCAGCACCAAGTCCTCCTTGTTTAAATCCGTCACTAGTTAAATTAGTATTTAATGCAGCTTGATTATCAAAATTAGCATACTCTATATAACAAAGAGCTTGTATAGCGCAATATTCAAGATAATCAATCATAGTAACCCAATCTCCACGATTAGCACAAAATTCATTGGCTTTATCGTAATTAATACCGGTTCTAGGTCTACCTTGTAATTTAATAGCGTTAACAGAAGAACTTTTATTTCCTCCTAAATATCTAGTATCATCAGGTTTAATACAAGCACTAAATACTTCTTCTTTACCATCTTCTCTAGTTCTAGTCATAGTTTTGGTATGACTTATAATAAAAGGATGAACTCTAGTAAATGTCCCATCAATATTAAAATCACTTATCCAAAGTTGATATTTAGTACCAGTATCTTTAACACACATATAAAATTCTGGAACTCTTACCCCAACATCGCCATCACTTCCATCAAGAGGAGGAATAAGACCATTTTCAAGAGGTTTAGCCCAACCCGTAGGATTAAGGAAATAACTGATTTTCTTTTCATTATAGACACAACCTTTAAGTCTATTTTGAATAGGAAGTTCTCTATGAAATTTAGCATTACCAATTCTGATTATATCATTATCATCTTTAGTCCATTCAATACCATAAGCAGCATTTTCAAAAGTAGGAATAAATGCAGTAGAACCCCAAGCAGGATTACCTTGTTCATTAATAATTAAACTATCTCCTTTAGATACTCCATCTAAATTAGGTAAATGTTTAAGTCCTTCTGCAAGTTCATTTAGTATATGCTTATTAAATCTTAATAAGCCATTATACATTTCTACTAAATTAAAATTCATATTAAGCTTGTTCTAGAGCATCAACTCGACCATCAAGAGAATTAATATTATTAGTATTTTGATTAACTTTAGTTACAAGTCCTTGAAGAGCAGTAATTATAGTATCGTTTTTAGTATCATTACTAGTTTTCATAGCATTAATTGCAGCAACTATATCTGTATTCGCTTTATTAATAGTAGAATTAACAGTATCAAGTTTACCACTAATAGTAGTTTTCATACTATCAATAGCAGATTTAATACTATCTAATTTAGCATCAATTTTGTCAAAACGATTATTAAGAAGAGTTTGAGTTTCATCTGATTCACTTTTATGTTGTTTTTCAAACTCATCAAATTCAGCTTTAACCATGTCATGTAATTCAGTAATCTTTTGACTAATTTCATCAAGATTAACTATAACATTATTTTCTCCAAGTTCATCATGTTCTTTATTACCAGAAATACTAAGTTTAAGATTATTAATAAGTTTACTAATAGCTTCTAACTTATAATTAACTCTTTTATCATCTTCCATATCTTTAGAATTTAGTTTGTTACAAATATAAATTATATTGTTAATAACAAGTAGTTTAACTATATTATTAACATTTTTTAATTAGGCAGTCTTAGAACTATTAATACCTAGATATTTAGTCCAAGTATAATGTTTACGTTCACTAATATAATTAGCATAATTATCAAAAGCATGAGCTTCTTCTTCAAAACTTATATCTTTATAAGCATCATGTTGCTTAATATGAAATAGTCTTATAATAAGATATTCAATACCATACCATATATAGAAAAAGATATATAACATTTCTTTCATTTGTTCTGTATGAATAGCTTCATGATTAAGTTCTCTATTACTTAATTCTCCTTTAGTAAATACAATACCAAAAAGATTAATAGCTTTATAACCACTAAAAGGAAAATGTTTAGTATTAATAACTCTCATAACTTTATTATTTTGAAATTTAATATTGTAAATATTTATGTACGTCCATAGAGCCACTTTTTAGGCTTACAGTAAGACTTTTATTCAATCGTGTATAACTAATCAGCTAGGCTCAAAATCAGTCAAATTCGGCAAGCTATACTCCCCGTAGAGGATATAGCAGGTCTGAATCAGTTAGTTGAGCCTAGCTAATAATCATCATACAATCTTAACCAATAGTATTATCAATATCTTTATAACCAACTCCAAGTTTCTTTAGAATAGGACTAACAACCCAACTCCAAAACACAGGAGCAAGAATAGCACTATTAACAAGCATAATAGTATTATCATAACCAGCTGCAATATAAATACCAATCATAGCAGCAATACTTATAACTAATACACATCTTTTTTGCCAAGTAGGAACTTTATTATCACCATTAAAGTAATCAATAACTTTAATAATAATATAAGTTAGAACATTAACAATAAACATAAATCCAAAATCAAAATTACTAAGGATTCCATCTACAATTACATCAATAAATTTATCCATACTAAAATTTAGATAAATAAAAAAGGGAACTATCCGAAGATAATTCCCTTTTATAGTTTTACAATAATGATTAGTTATTCATGTGAAAATATTCCCACACTTTATCACCATCAAAATCTACATCTTTAAACCAAAATGTAATAGCACTTTCAAACACTTTATTATCTATATTACCACCAAACCATTCTTCAAACAATTTAGCATAATCATGATATTGAGCATTAATTGCAACATAAACATCGCAAGGTTCAACATCATTAGGCAATACTTCTTTATAGCGTTCACAAATCTCATGAGCTTTATTCATATCATATTTTTCACCAACATATTTCTTGTTGTCTTTAACATGATACATTTGTTCTACAACTTCTTTAGCTTCATATTCATCAAAATGATATTCACCATCATTGTATCCACCACTCATAAGCATAGTTAAAATCTTTTCTTCTTTGTCATCTTTATGACTAGGGCGACCATAAGTATCATAAGTATCATAACCAATACGATTTCTCATTCCACCTCGACTGCTTCTACCACCTCTACCGCCACGTCCTCCACGAGCATCAAGAAATTCACGAAATTCATCGAGAATACCTCGACCACCATCACGACGACCGTCAATACGATAAGGTTCAATATAAGGCATTTCTCTCATAATATTACTTTGTTTTTAAACTGATTAATGATTCTTTTAAAACTTCTAAATCAGTTTGATTAAGAGCAACAATCTTATTCACATAAGGAATTTCAAGAGATATAATACCTTTAGAAATATTACCGCCACCAATGAAAGGTATATCAAAATCAAAATTATCAATATTATTAATAATTTCCATTTCTTCATCAAATATACCTTCAATATCAATCATACCATCTTTATCTGCAATAGGCTTTAAGAATTTGTCAAAACTATCAATATTATTCATAATAGCTCTTTTAGCTAAAGGAGTTAAAAGTTTTATAGCTGGAGAACTTTCACCAATAGATATTAATTGCTTAACAATATAATCTTTAATAACCTCTTTTACACTATTAATTTCAACCATAATATTACTTCTTTAAAAATTCTTCATAAGTTAAATTAGGATTAGTTTTACTAGCTTCTTTAAAAGCTTTAAACAATTCCATTTCTTTGTTAGTAACTTCAACAATTTTACTCTTAAGCAACTTAACAAGTTTAAGTTGTTCTTCAAGTAAATGTTTACCATCTTCACTAGCTTCGATTTTTCCTCTAACTAAATTAAGAACTTCTGCTTGAACCATACTTTGTAAAGCATTATAGTTATTTACATAGTCTTGATTACTAAGAAGCATATTTTGTTGTTCTTGTGTAAGTGGTGCAATTTCAGCATCAATAGCATCCCAAATTCCTTGTGTAGTAGGTTGTTGAGTTACCTGTTGATTTTGTGTTACACCATTATTTGCATTAGGAATAGCATTACGACGATAAGCTTCATTAATTGCTTATTTTTGACTTTGAAGAAAAGCAATTTGTTCATCAATGCTATTAGTCATTTTTTCACTAGGATATAGTAAAGGGTCACTACCACCTAGTATGAATTGATTAACAGGTATCATATCTCTTTGAATTTAATGTTCTTAATCAAACTTAGTAATATTACTGAGCAGGAGTTCCACTAGCAGGTTGAGTAAAACCACATGGTAAGCATCCATAAGCATTACGCCCAACTAGACCTGTAACAGTAGGTTCATTCGGAAGAGTTACTACACCATAGATAACATTACAAGTTTTTCTATCAGTATAGTTGATACCAGCCGTAAACATCTTTTCCATTTCGCATTGGATAAGTTTATCTTGATAAGGACGAATAGCTTTAGTAACAGCCAATTCAGCTTTCAAATCAGATAACTCTTTACGGATATCATCATCAGCGTCACGAGTATATTTGTAAAGATTAAAATAGTCAGTGTTATTTTTCGCAACAAGAGCATCAGTACGATTACGTCCATCAATATAAACACCAAACAATTCACTATTAAGACGTTCTCTATCTTCAAAGCGTTGATTCTGTTGAGTCAAAGCCCACTGATAAAGACCACCTTGAAGAGCTAAAGTATCTTCACAAGATTTTTCCCATGCTTGAAAAGCAGTAGGAGCACCGCTTCCACTACCAGCAGTAGCACCAAGAACATTAATGTTAGTAGAACCATCACCTAACATTCCACCACCAGCACCACCTAAAATACTAGCAGGAGTAGAACGTCTGTTACCAAACAAAGCCAAACCGCCAAGTGCAGTACCGATAATACCAAGGGTTAAACCTGCATTAGCTTTACCGTTTACATCACGACGATTACCACCGTCATAATTCATTCCAGCACCATTGTAACCATCTGGAACAACTTTCACTTTTTCAATTACTTGCATAATAAATTAAGGTTTAAGTTAAAAAAATAGATTAATACTTGTAGTTTGAACTACATAATCTATAACGCTTAAACCGTTATCTTTATTTGGTAATTAACATTATTTTAACTTTCAATAGGACTATATATTGTCAATTCACCAATTTTGTTAAGTTTAGTATATTTTATTTCACCTATTGAAGTCTTACCATCATCAGCTTTACCGCCTTGTGTATCTACATAACATTGAATAGTTTGTTGTCCTCTAAATTCAGAATTACCTGCAACAAAACCAAATTTAAATTTATAGTTATCAGTATAATTATCATTATAAACAGTGTTATCTTCATTTAACAAAACTGTATGATATTCATAACTATAATTATCATCACTAGTTATATTAAGAGTTGGCTTATCAAGAGTTAAAAGAGTACCAGTTGTATTAACTTGATTATTCCAAACTTTATATTTATCATTAGGTTTATTTTCATACCAACAATAACCATCATTATGAATATAACCACCACCATGACGAATTATTTTAATATTATCTAAACCAATAATTTTATCATTAACAGGATTAATTCTAAAATATTTTACTTCATTATTAGATTTAGCAACTCTTTTAATAACTTCACCATACCAACATTCTTTATAGCCACCATGTCCATCAGGCATATTAATAGTTCCATCAGCCAAAGGAAAAATAAACATTCCTCTATTATCAACATCAATTTCATGATTCTTTAATTGCCAAGCATGAACAATAACCCCACCTTTATAAGCAGTACATTCAACAGTAACATGACCTCTACTTAAACTTCCAAACCAATTAGCGCAAAGATTCATTTTCATTATATCAGGCATTTTATCTTCAAGGTCAATCATAGATTCAATATTAAACATAACACATTCAGCACCTGAGTCAGTATTATCACCACCCCAATATAGATAAGGAATTTGACTTAAATTCCAAGACCAACCAACAGCTACATAGTTTAAATTATTAATAGGAGAATTAACATAATATGATTTAGTGTCCAAATCTCGACCATCATCACTACCCCAAATGTATCTAAGTTGGACACTAGTAAAATCACTAAAATGAATAACAGAAGTAGGCCAAATATGATTAGCACCATCATAAACATGAGCAATATTAGTTTGACCTACTGTACGCTTCTTAAGAGGTTGAGCAATTCCTCCTTGACGTCCAAGAGTTAAACTCATTACTCATCAACAATATTATAAGTCATTCCAGCAACTGGGGTAATAGTTGCATATTGGGTAGCAGTACCTGTCCAAATTGGAAGACTAAGTTTATTACTATTTGCACTAGGCATAGTCATATTAACTCCGCAGCCATCATTAATAGCTTTTTGAATCTTATCAAGATTAACACTATTAGTAATAGTTTGATTTATTTCTTCTTTAAAGTTGTTAAATGTATTATTAGTAACATATCCATTAAGCAAATTATTAACTTCTTCTTTATTATAAGTTTCAGATTTAGTATAATAATTTTTAAACATATTATTAATTTCTTCTTTAGTATAACTTTCCATAGAAGAAGTATCACCCATTACTCTCCATTCAGTACCATTCCAATAACAAATCTTTCCATTACGATATTCAATCTGTCCTTTAGCCCAATTACTACAAGTTACATTAGGAAGATATTCAGATTCTTCACCAACCATACCTGTAAGTTTACATTTATTTAAATCAATAGTACCATTTTCAATAATACCACCTTCAAATACAAGTTCACATCCAGCAGGCATTGTAATAGTTTTACCACTTAAATCAAAAGCATAACGAATAATATAACGAGTATTTTCTTCGTTAAGCATATCTTGAGTAAGAACAGCTTTATAATTAAGATAAATATTATTCTTAACTTGAACTAGATTTTCTTCATTAAAATAATATTTAATATTATCTACTGAATTAACATATATAATACCAAGTCTTGGACGTTCATCAGAAAGACAAGTATTATAAATATTATAATCTTCACTATTTCCATAGTCAGCAGTGTTGACCCCCCGTAGAGGATGAACTCTATCAGTAGGTTCTACAATAGTCCATCTAGTATAATAATTATAAAATCCAACTCCATCATTAATAGTCTTAACTCTAAGAACAAATAATTTATGATAAGTATCATAATAAATACCAGCAGTATTACCTAAATCTGTTCTAATAACTTCATATTTATCAGTATTAAGAATTATTTGACCATATTGTTCACAATAAGTATCATCAAGAAAACCATCAAATAAAAGCTGTTCTGCATTACTCGCATCATCCTCCACGGGGAGTAAGACCTTGCGAACTATTTTATATCCTTTACCACTTTTATATTCAGGTTCATAAAGTCTATCTTTAAGACTAAGACGATTAACACTACAACAACCCGGACTTAATCTAATAGTAATATCTTCTTCATCAGGATAATTAATAATATTAACTTTACCATCTCCTGCAATCATTTGTTTAAGAGCTTCATTAAGCATATCCCAATCAATAGTTCCATTAGCAATTGGAATCTTAGCACCATTCTCTTCAAGATACTTTTCACTAAGAATTTTTGTCCAATTATCATCAGAAACCCAACTAGTTTCAACACCAGCTTGTAGATTACTACCTATATAACTTTCAGTTACAGAAAGATTATGTTCAGCGTCATAATAGCTAATAGTAAGACTATTACGTCTAAAAATAGCAGGAACAGCTTTACGAGTATTAACTCTAGTTCCTTGATATGGAATCCATAAATGATTAAACCGAGAAAGAACAACAGTTAAATCATTATTTGTATCTTTGTCAAGAATATTTTGAAGATAAGTAATAGGAAATACTTTATCATAACTATTCTGACCCAGCTTTTCATATAGTTGTTTATTGTTCATAATTATATGATTAATTTAAATAACTTTAATGAGTAAATAAACAATATAAGCATTAGTAATATTGTTATATTAAATAGTATTTTCATCATGGTTCAATTAAAACTCTTACATTAAATACTATACTATTAGAAGTCATAGTAAATTGGCATAATATAGTAAATGAAGAAGTAGTTGTATTAGCAGTAACACTAATAATATTATTATTATTAGATACAGAAACATTATTTGAAGGTGTACTAACATGACTTAAAATACAAGTATATTTACTGCCACCACCATCTTTATTTTCAAACCAAAATTGCAATTTACCAGCGTTCATTATAGAAATATTAGTAGGAATATATACATAAACACCAATAGGAGTTTTCTTAATATCATTATAACTTGCTTCTCCTTTATATATTGAATCTACATTTTCACTATCTAAATAAATAAGTAATGCAATATTTTGACTAGTAAAATAATCATTTTTAATAACAAGTCTACCACGCATGGGATTTGCTCTTTGTGTTCCTTTTGTAATAACATTATGATTTAACCAATTCCATTCAATTTTATATTCTCTTGCTATATCAGAATTATTTGCAGAAAGTTTAAATGTTATTATAATCATGCTAGCATAATTAAAGGCATTTGCAACAGATACATCACAATTAACTTTATTTGTTACATTTACATCATCCGGATTATAATATACAGTTTCAGTTCCGCCTGAACCAGCAACACCATTCCAAGTCCAAAGTTGAGTTGTATATAACCTATAATAAACACTTATAGATATAGTATTAGCATCAGCAACTGTATCAATTTCATTAGTATAAGGATAACCTGTAAAATCTAATCCACTTCCATCAGGATTAGTACCATAATATTTAGTATGATATACTTTAGCACCATAAGACTTAGCACCAGCAGATTGTGTAATATTAATAGATTTACTAACTCCACTATAAGTAGCAGTAACAGTTGTACTTCTACTTGTTGTAGCAGTTCTATTACCATAAGTAAGTTTACTACCGCTAGTAGTACCATTTAATGTACCATCTCCAGATTTAGTTAATGTAGGATTACCATTTTCAGTTTCAGGAAAATTTTGTCCAATACCATTCCAAGTATATTGTCTACTACGAGTAGCATTACAAGTAATAGTAGAACTACCGCCAGCAGCAGCAATATTAGTAGGACTAGCAGAAATATTAACTGACCATCCAGACCAATTACCATAAACTTTACTTCCAGCTCTTTGTTCAATATCACAAAAGTCAATAGCATCATTATAATTTGCAGTAACTCTAGTTCTTCTAACACTTGTACTAGTATTATTACTATAACTTAAAGTATTACCACTTAAAGTTCCGCCACCACTTCCTACACTAAGATTTGGAGTACCATTTTCGCTTTCAGTTCCGCCTGAGCCAGCAACTCCATTCCAAGTCCAACTACGAGAACGAGAAGCGCCATAATTAATAGTAACAGATCCTCCTGTTGCTGGAACAGTATAACTATTAGCATTACAATATACAGACCAACTAGACCAACTGCCATATGATTTACTACCAGCTGATTGACTAATAGTAATATCTTTAGTTATACTATCTATTGTTGCTCTAAATACAGAACTACAAGAACTAGTAGAAGTGTTATTTCCATAACTAACAGTAGAACCACTTAAAGAAGCAGCACCATTAACTTTACTTAATGTTGGAGAACCACTAGCATTTTCAGTATAAGTTGTTCCTGTACCATTCCATTGCCAAGTACGACTTCTAGTAGCAGAAGTAGATAATGTAGCATTTCCACCAGCAGCAGCAATAGTTGTTACATTAGCACTTAAACTAATAGACCATGCTCCCCAACTACTATAAGTTTTAGCACCAGCATTTTGAGTTACAGTAGTATCTTTAGTTACAGAATCCATTGTAGCTCTAATAACTGTACTTCTAGCACTTGTAGAAGTATTATTATCATAAGTTACTTTATTACTAGCAAAAGAACCAGCACCACTAATTTTACTAAGAGTAGGAGTTCCAGTTCCTGTTTCAGTTTCACCACTTCCATTAACTCCGTTCCATGTCCAAGTTCTTGTTCTACTTGCAGAAGTAGTTATATTTGAACTACCTCCACTAGCAGCAACATTTCCACTATTAGAAATATTAACTGTCCATGCAGACCAAGCACTATATTGTTTAACCCCAGCAGATTGACTAATAGTTATATCTTTAGTAGTTGAATCAATAGTAGCACGAATAACAGTTGATTTACCACTTGTACTAGTATTATTTCCATAAGTAACTTTAGGACTAGTCCAATTACCACTTCCACTAACTTTACTTAATGAAGGACTTCCATTTCCAGTTTCTGTACCACCAGAACCGGCAACACCATTCCATGTATAACTTCTAGTTCTACTAGCACTAGTTGATATAGTAGCAGTACCACCTGTTGCACCAATACTAGTTTTATCAGCACTAATATTAACTGTCCAACTAGACCAATTACCATAAACTTTAGCTCCAGCAGATTGTGTTATAGTAATAGACTTAGAAACACTATTGCTAGTAGCAGTTATAGTTATACTACGACTATTTGTTGTAGTATTATTACTAGCAGTAACAGTTTTACCATTTAAAGTAAATCCACCAGCACTACCACTAAGTGTAGGTGTAGCAGTTTCAGTATCAGTATGTGTAGTACCAACACCATTCCAAGTCCAAGTACGAGAACGACTAGCATTAGTAGTTATCGTAGATGAACCACCGCTTGCAGCTATTGTTTGCGCGCTTGCCGAGATAGAAACAGCCCAAGCAGACCACGCTGAATACACTTTTGCGCCTGCCTGTTGCGTTATCGTAACCGTTTTGGACAATCCTACATAACTAGCTGTAAGTGTCGCTGAACGGGCTGAAACGCTCTCGTTTGATGTAAATTTTATTTGATTTCCACTAAGACTAGCACTACCACTAATACTAAGAGTAGGAGTAGCAGTTTCACTATAAACAGTACCAGTGTTATTCCATTTATAAGTTCTACGGGCAACATTAGCAGTAATAGTTCTAGTACCGCCTTTAGCTTCAACACTAGTTCCATCAGTTTGTAAATCTAATACCCAATCAGTATAAACTTTAGCACCAGCAGCTTGATTTAAAGCTGCACTAACTTCTTTAGTTTGTTTATTTTCTAAAGTAAATACAACACTTAAAGTACCACTTTTAGTATTAGTAGATTCATTATTAGGTATAGTTAATACATTATTACTTATACTACCTAAAGTAGTAGAACTAGTAAAACTAGCAGTAAGATTAACAACAGTTTTAATCCAAGTTCCAGCATAAGTAGAACCTTTGGTTATACTCCCCGTGGAGGATGCATAGTCAGTTCTTTTATATCCATTCTTAACAGAACTAGTAGGAAGTTTTAAATCATAACTTCCACCTGTATTTGCAATAGCACTATCAACTACTGTTAATGTACTAGTATCATATGTACTAGCTTTACTACCTTCAAATGTAACAATATAACTATCTTTAGCTTCTGTATCATCAATTAATACAACTAACTTACCATTAGTTATAACTCCTTTTTTTATTCCATCAAATAAAACCTTAACTCCATCAGTAGGAAAAGTAACAGTATAAGATATAAATTCTTGTTCCCATTCTAATTCTACATTATGAGTTATAGGCAAATAACCACTATTACCACTAATAGTTTGAGATTTATAATGTTCAGCACTAATATTAGCAGTATAATCAGTCTTGACAGGAATAGTAAATACAAATTTAGTATTGTTTTCGCTTATAATAGGAGTATAACCATTAATAGTAACAGTTCCGGAAACATTTAATTTAAATGTAATAGTAACATCTGTATTTTCAGGATAAACAAGTTTATTACCTTGATATATTTCAAATACATCTATATTACCAATTTTAATATCATGTATTCCAACATCTCCTTGATATATAGCCATAATTTAAACATCTGATTTAACTATATAAGTAGTATTATTATCTTTTTGTGCAATAGCTGCATATTGAGTAGCAGTACCAATCCATATTTTAGGATTAACTATTGGGTCAATAGTAAGTTTAGATAATCTATAAAGAGTTTGGTCAACTATCTGAATAGTATTATAAGTATAAGCACCTTTATTGTTAATAGTAATATGCCCTATATATGTATATGCATTCCATACTATTACAACTACATCTCCACTATATCTAAGACTAAAATTTCCAGCACCATTATAAAATACAGAATTAGGATTACAAATAGCAGTAACAAAATTACCAAAATTAGTAAATATATTATTTATAGCAGCTAATACTTCTGAATCAGCAGTATTATCAAGTATTTTATTAATTATTGTATCAATATTATATCTATTAATAATTGAATTACTATTTATAGCTATAAAAGTATTAATACTTTTAGTTTCTTCACCTCCAACTCTAGCTATACCTTTATCCCAACTTAAATCAATTTTATTAATTCCACCAGCAGAAAAATAAGTAATCGTAGCACTAATATCACGATCGCCTATAACAATTCTATCAAAATTAATTCTACTATTGTTATTATCAATAGCAATAATACTTCCGCCTTTTAATAATATTTCTTTTACTTCATCAAAAGTTTTATCACAAGTAAAATCTTTTTGTCCATTAGTATATATTCCAGTAGGAACAGTAACAACTACACCATAAACAGGAATAAATCCTTCAGGGGTACTTTTATTTTCATATAATTGTTGATTAATATCTTGCATAACTTTATAAACTTTAAATGGTGGCACTTATTCAGTACCACCATGATTAATATTAAGTTGTTTTCTTTTTAATAACAAGTTCATAACCGGCAGGAATTAAAGCTTTAATAGCATCAGCAATAGCTTTATCAACTTCAGCTTTAGTATAAGTATTTTCTACTGTTGGTACATTATCAAACTTATTATTAATTTCTTCTTTAGTATAAACATTATTAGAAAGTTCAGTAATTTGATTAGGTAAAGTTTCATCAAGTTTAACTTTATCAGCAGCAGACATAACTCCAGATTCAGTTTTACTAACAATAGGAAATGTTATACCATCATTAAAAGGTTTACTTTCATAAACATTTGTTGTATTATTAAATTCATAATGATGTGAACCAATTATGATATTTCCACCAGATGACCTAGATAATTTAATTTGTGTACTAGAAATATATTTAGGTAAACTATTAACGATATCAGTAGTTTTCTTACCTTTACCACCATCATAAGCAGTACCTGTAACTTCACCTAAAGCTAAAGTTTCAGATATAACTGCATATTTAGTTCCAGACCAACGATAAGTTTTACCACTATATTCAGTTCCTTCACTTATATCAACATAAATCTTACCTTTTTCAGGAGTATAATACACAGGAGCATCTTCTATATATTTTTCAGCAAAATGAGTTTCATCAACATAATATCCTTCAAGAACATCATCAACATAACTAGGTAATTGACTTGCTGGAACTTTACCATCTCCATCAAGACTAGCAATACCATTTGCTACACCACGTTTAGCTTCAATAGCTTCATTACAGAATTGAATAATCTTCTCTTTAATAATAGGATAATTATCTATATTACTAAGAATATGTTCAACTGTAGATTCAACCTTATTCTCAATAACAACTTTAAGATTAGGATGATTATCAATATTATCAAAGATATTTTCTATATTACCTTTAATAACATTAAGTAGTTCAGTAAAATTATTAATATGTTCAAATATATAAGTAACTCTAGCTTCTACTTTAGTTTCAATAAGATTCTTAAGAATAGGAAATCTATCAATATTATTGAAAATATAATCAACTCTACTATTTACAGCATTGTTAATACAAGTAACAAGACCGGGATAATTATTAATATTAGCAAATATATTCTTAACACAATTACAAACTAAATCAGAAAGAATACCAATAAGTTCAGGATAATTATTAATATTATTAAATATATAATCAACACGTTCATTAATATTATTCTGTATAGTTTCTTGTAATTCTGGATATTGACCAATATTCTTAAATATATCAACTACTTTATTAACAGTATTAGTAATAATAAGATTCTTAATCGCAGGATAATTATCAATATTATTAAATATATTACCAATAGTAGTTTCTACATGAGTATTAATAGCATTAGTTATAAACTGATTAAGAGCAGGATAAGAAGAAATATTATTAAAGATAGATTCAGTCCATTGTTTAATATATTGATTAAATATCTCTTTAAGTTCAGGATACTCATTAATATTATTAAATATATCTTTAATAATAATAGGTAAACTTTCAACTGTACTATTCTTAATAATTTCAACTAGTTGAGGATAATTATTAATATTATTAAACACATTAATAACAAAATCATTAATAAAACCAGTAATAATATCAAGAAAGTCTTTATAATCACCTATATTACTAAATATTTCTTCAAGAGCTTTTGCTAAATCTTTAATAACAGTATCAAAAGACCATCCTCCCCAATTATCTGGATTAGTCCAAGCAGCATCGCTAATATCATCACTATTATATCGTTGTGTCCAATTAATATTAGTTGCATCACGATAAGTAATAATATATCCTTTACGACGATAAATTTTATCAAGTTTATTAACAGTATCAGCAAAAGTACCTTCCCAAGTTAAATAAACACTATTACAAGCAGCAAGTATTCTATCTAGTCTAGTACCAGTTTTACCATCAAATATAGCTTGAATAACAGTTAAAGGATATATATTATATCTAGTATCATTTTCTTCACAATACTTATCCAGTATATGAATTGGCATATTGCCTTCTTTATCACACTGAACTTTACTAGGGTCAAAAGATTGACAATTAGTACCAACAAAAACATTCTCTTCTTTAGACATAATTACCACGGATTAGAAACACGTTTAATATAATGTAAAGCAATAGTAGGCATAAGTTTATTAATAGCAAGATAATTATCTGTCCATCTATTACCACTTATTTGACTCCAAGTCATTTCACCATTATTACTAATATTAGGTCCAGTCATATACCAATTAGTAGAACGATTAATACCAAAATTATCAAGTCTATTTCTATCAGTACCATAAGGATAACCATTCTTAACATCACCATTTAAATCACCTGATATAAATCTCCAGTTACTAGGTGTTATAATATGATTACTATTATCACCAGATTTAGATTTTCCAACAGCAACAGCATGTTGATGAAGAGGTAAATCTGTACCACCAATATAAAATGCATATGCATTTATATTATTACCCGGAGCAGCAGGGTCATATGTATCTTTAATATTTTTAAGAACTGTTTTCCAATCAAGATTTCCTTGTTTAGGATTATTATAAATATTAATACCATTAGGTATATAACCCATAACAAAACGTCCTTGTGCAGCGGTATAAACTTCCCAGCCATTAGGAGGAGTTGAAGTATCCCAAAGCATAATAGAACCAATAGGAACAACGGCAGCAATCCAAGCTTGAATTTGACTAGCAGCAACTCCACCACCTTCTCCACTTCCACCACCTTGTCCAAATCCTTCTCCAACTAATTTATTTTTAATATCAGTATAGAGAGAATTAAAATCTACATCAAGTCTACTAGGTTTAGTTTCACTATCTGCAAATTTATTCATAACAAGATACTTACCTGTTCTAGCTTCACCAAGTTGAGTTGTAGACATAACATTATGAGTACCATCTCCGCCTGAGCCACCACCACCTTCAAGACCTGCAATAATATCATTAATTTCTTGCTTAGTATAATAATTATTAAGCATAGAATTAATAATATTACGTACTTCTTCTTCGGTTAGTCCGCCACCGCCAGAACCTCCACCGGCAGCATTAATAGTAATAGTACCATCATCATTTTCAACAAAAGTAATATTAGTACCAGCTTTAATCTTATTTTTAAACATTGATACATAATTACTCTCAAAATACTGTTTATACTCATTACTAATATTACTACCGTTTTGGTTTATCTTATTAAGAATTTCTTCAATCTTATTATTAATATATTGCTCAAGATTATTAATACTACCTTCTATATTACTATTTAAATCTCCAATCTTATTATAAATATCATTAAATTTAGCATTATATTCAGTAATAAGATTATTAATTCTAGTATTAATATCAGTTATATCTTGTTGTAATTTAGATATTTGTTGGTCATGAATTTCAAGATGGTCATTAATCTTTTTAAGTTCTGCAAGAAGCCAAGCATAAAACTTTTCCATCTCTTCTCTTAACTTCTCTAAGAAAGCTTCAAATTCAGCACGAGTAAGATATACAGATAAATCAAAACCCATACTTACCCATTTTTCACCATCCCAAAACCAATAAAAATCATTAGTATAAGAACCACCCCAACCAACAATTTCAACTTGTTTATTATCTTCACCTAAATCAAGAGGATGATAAAGTATTTGACCAGTAGCCCAATTTCCATCAAGAGATATACTTTCTTTATCAAACATATCTTCTTGACGATAATTACTAAGAAGTCTACATTGATTTAATTCAATAGCACCATCATACAATCTACCACCTCTCCAAAGAATAATACTATTATCTGGAAGTTCAATAGTTTGTCCAGCTAAGCAATAATCATATTGAAGTATATAAATAGTATTAGGCTCGTTAATCATATCTTGAGTAAGAGTATTAACACCACTAATCATATTCTTACGAAGATATTTACGAGCCTTTCCACTATAATCATTTGTATTATAGTCTTTATCTGCAAATTTAAGAAGATTATCAACAACAGTTAAATCTTCTTCATCAGCAGCATTAGTAATCTGTGAAGCAGTAAACATTTGTTTAACAGATTCACTAAGCATTTCAGGAGTAATCTGACCTTCAAGTATTTGAACAGCATTATCTTCAAAATACTGTTTAAGTACATGAGCCATATAATTGGCTACAACATTACGACGAAGATAATTATCTTGAATATTAATACCAAATTCATCAGCAACCGCACGTTCAGCAATGGCTCTTGGAAACATACCACTAAATGATTCTACAAATTTAGAACCAATTTCAGAGTCAGCTTCAAGATGCCATTTCTTTGCATTAGTAACAGGAGTTATTTCATCAAGAATATAACTCTTTTTAGTTTCAATAACATAAACTTCACAACCTACTCCAATCTGTTCCCAAGTAAGAGCATCTCTATCTTCCATTGTAGATACTACAATTCGAGCAGCTTTAAGTCCTCTTTGAATAACAGCAATAAGTTCAAGTATTTCTTTCTTGAAAGTCTCATAATCAATAACTAAATCTTCTCGAAGTTTAGCAATAGGTTGCCAATATTCTTCATTAGATAAAGGAATACCAGCAGGAACAGCTTTACGAGATATATAGCTAGCATAGAAACCGTCATGAACTATACATAGTCTTTCATAAGGTCTGTCATTCCATTGACCATTACAAGTAAGACTAACCTTACCAAGTTCTTCTTCTATTGTTTTCATATATTCTCTAGGTTTACTAAATTCATAATGTAGACCCCCCGTAGAGGATGGAATACATTCACATTATTCATTATCATAATCAACATCACTAAGACTATAAGTTTCATTATATTCTTTACCTTCTTCTCGTTTCTCCCAAAGTTTACCAGTTTCAGGGTCAACATAAAATTTAGGAGCATCTCCACAACTAACTATTGCATGAATTTTACCTTCTTCATCAACAGGAAGCGTAATAGAACCACTATACTGAACTTGTTCACTGCCTTCATAAATAATATTAAGTTGACCTTTAATATATTTAAGAAGAGTTTCAGCAAGTTTGTCTTGACCAAGTTGATATGCCGCCATAGCAGATTGAAACATATTCCAACAAGTAACAATATTTTTATTATTACCTTTACAAGTAGCAGAACAATCATTAAGCATATCAAGTCCATATTGTGCCATAAGAACTAATAGTTTGTGATAAACACAAACATATTTACTAGGAACAGTCATATAAACATATTGAGGATTAATCTCAACTTGTTCAGTTCCATCAGCTTTTACATAGACACCATTAACATAATTATCATCTATTTGTTCACTCATTCTAACATTAAGTTATTGTATGAATTAATAATTGATTTTTGTTGCTCATCAGAAAGCAATTCTAAGGCTTCTAGTGCTTGAATTAAAATTTGTCCTTGTGTTAGCTTGCACCAATTTTTTTCGTTCAATGGGAAGCCTAATTCTGCTATTCTCACCTGTTTTTCAGCCATAAGTGCAATGCGTAATTGCATCTCTTTAGATAGCTGTTTTGGATTATTAATATAACCTCTTATCATAATATCATCTTATTTAAAAGCCTTATTAATAATATATGCAGTATAATCACTAACTCTAATATCAACACGTTTATTAAACGCAAGAATACGTTGATTAGAATCAAGATGTTTATTATAAATTATATTAATAATATCGCCATATATATCTTCTTTCCATTCTTCTCTCATATAATGACTAAGATAATCTTCATCTCCACGATACATATTAAGTTTAGAATAAGCATCGTAATAAACACTATTAACTAAGTGTCGAGCATTATATTCGATTTGGTCACGGTTACTATCAACATTATTAGTAATAATAGTAGAAGCAACAAATTTAGCACATTCTGAAGCTGCATTAACCATAGCAATAGAAACAACAGCTTTAGATTTTTCTCTATCTTTTTCAATAATATCTTTAGTAACTATATTAAGAAGTTTGGCAATATCATCTAAAGGATTTCTTTTATTGTTATCAAGTATCTTATTAATTATAAGATAAACAACAATAACAATTCCTGGAATAAGACCTTGTTCAAAGGCATTTTCTATTAATTCCATTTTCTTATATACAAGAATAGGGACTATCAGTATCAACACTAATGCTAATACCAATAGCCCCTATTTGATTAATATTACCTAATATTTACCTAATCAAGTCGGGTAGTAGGTTATGCTTTTTCTTCAGTAGCAATAGCTTTAAGGATAGTTTCAACAGTTGTAATAGCAGTAGCTTCAGTAGGAAATGCTATTTGTACAATCTGATGAACAACTTCATCTCTAGTTTTCATTTCACGTGGAACAGCAAAACGAAGAGTAAAGATAGTATATCCAGCATCTGCACTGTCAGGTTGTTTTAAAGGATTAATAGGATATGCAGGATACAGTTCAGTATAAGTATCACGGTAAGTATATTCAATACCTGCATCAGCAGCAGCCTTATTAGCTAAATCAATAATATAAGCAGCGTCACCATAAGCAGGTAAACCGTGAGTTGTAACTGTGACTGCAATACCAACTAATTCATCAGCACCAAGAATTTCATAATCAATACCTTTAGACTCAGCAGTTAAAGTAATTTTAGCATCAGCAACAGTTGCTTTAATACCATGTCCAATAGTATTATTATTAATTTGGTTAGCTAATTTCTTTGCTACATCATTAGCAGTAGGATTAAGACCAGTATGAATGGTAGCAGTCCAACGATTACGTTCATTGAACTTTAATCCTTTTTTCACAACCATGATAGAATAATCAGAATAAGCATTTACATCTCCGATAGTAAGATTAGCAGAGAAAGTAATAGCAGCTTGATAAACACCTTTAACAAAAGTAAGATGTTTCTTATAAGCTGGAAGAACTACTGGACCATTTGCTTCACGACCAAGATTAATGTAAAACTTATCGGTAATCTTAGTACCGTCAGCGTCAATAGTTTCCTCGCCATTAGCAAGATAAGTAAAAGCAACCGCTCCAGCAGCAAGAGGTAAGTCTGCTCCATAAGCGACTTTGCCCGCCAACAAAAACTGTCTCATTTTTAATTTAATTTAGAGTTTAACTTTGTTTATCAGCTCCATTAGAAGTAGCACCAATACTAGCAAGATAAATCTGTACTGCACGCATAACTATTTCCATATGTAAATAAGGAGGTAAATCACAATTAACCCAATCTTCTTCTCTATCTTCATCAAACTTAACTTTAGCAGGTTCTTTGACATAAAGATATTTAACTAATTGAGGTTTAACTGTATTATTACGCCCAGTATATATATCAACATTGATACCAGATTCATCTCCAAATATAGTAACTATCGGAGCATCTTTCGCAGCACGATTACAAAAATCTCTTAGCGTTTGACCTAAATCTTCAGCTTCAATAATTCTGCAATCATAAATTGTCTTACCATTATAACTAACTTGAAAGCCTGTATATAGCATTATTCCGTCGCTATCAATATTAATTTTATAAGGGTCAACTTCTGTTCCATTACCTGTAATATCTTCGCCGTTAACAGTACCCGCTGTGTATAAAGTTCTAAGAGCATTAACAGGACTAATAGAAGCATTTTGTCGAGCAACCTTATCATTATAAGGAACTGGTCCAACGTTTTCTACTATTACATTTCTAGCTTTTTCAATTATAGCAGCATTAAGACAAATATCTATATCTTCCATGAGAATAGCACGGACGGTCTGCATACCCATCTGTTGTGCTAGTTCTCTGAACGTCACGTGCATCTCCCCAATGTTCATAATCAAATGTTTTTAAGTTTATTTTTATAAGCACTAACAAGAGCACTATTAGTAGGATTTTTAAACCACATAACAGCTTCCTTAACATTAGCACCAATGAACTCACCATCAGGAGTAGTAATATTCTGATTATGAATTGCTCTGATAAATTCTCCACGAGAAATAAGAACCTCAATTAAAGATTTAATAGTAATATCTTTATCATTACAAAGTTTATTAAACTTAGCAGGTTCATTTGTACTAAATTTATCAAGATGAGATTGTTTATCAACAATATCCATAGCCATACCGTTAGGAATATTAATATTATTGGCAACACAATATTGAATAAATACAGCATCAAACAAATCACTATTCGTGAGAAGTTTAACATAATTGCCTTTAGCAGAATTAATTTCCTGACGATGTTTAGCAAGACGCTCAGCTTCTCTTTGGTCATCTTTAAAATAGAATCTAATAGATGGGTCAGAATTAATAAGAGCAATATCTTTAGCTACATCTTTATATAATAAACAATGACGATAAATTAAGTAATCATCAAGAACAATAGGATAACCATATTTATACTTTTCACTTTCAAGAAGATTTAACTTAGTAATCTTAGCTTCAAGAGCTTCTCTAAGTTCTTTAACTCCTTTACGGTCACTATTCATATAAGCAGTTTCAATAGCTTCTTCTTCAGCTCTAAAACGAAGATAATCTCGTTTACGATTCCAAAAGAAAGAAATATCAAAAGTCTTACCTAGTTCATCAACTGAAACACTAATATTATTAAGATAAGCCTTAACCCGTGAAATAAAGTTTTCGTTATTAGGAGCAAGACCAATTAAAGCAGGAAAATAAGATTCAATCTCACCTTTATTAGAAGAAAGAGTACGAGAACTACGAACACAACTACCAATTTTATCCATCCGTTTTGGTAATGTTTTATCATTAACTCTACGATATAATGAATAATTAGTAACTAGATTAATAGTAATAGTTCTTTTTTCAGTATAAGGCTCGTCAAGACTTTCATCTCTAACTCCTACTGTATTAGCAGGTTGCTTATTTACTCCATCCTCTACGGGGGGTATAACCTGTTTATCTGTATTTACACTAGAAGCAGCAGGAGCATTTCCTCCTGCTTTATTAGCTTCACTTACGTTATTAAAATCCATATCTTAAATAGCTTCTTTTAAATGATTATAATACACATTTCAATAAGAACATCTTAGTGGTATTATCTACCTGCAAACCAATAGAGCCTTTAACTTCATAACGAGCCATATCAATTTCAGTAGCTGCATGATTAGTATTAGGCAATCCCCAGCAAGCAGGAATATCTGTCATACCCTCAATAACTTTAGCTTTATAAGCTTGTCCTTTCTGACGTACTATACGAACATTCTGATTACCTTTATAATTACTCATATCAATCAAAGCAGCTTGATGAGAAGTAATAGGCAAGCCAGTAGTAGGATGAATCATACCATTTTGCTTAGCAGCTTCAGCATCAGTACCCTTATCTAAATAAGCATTATGAATAACAGTAATAATATATCCATCTGGAGTTTTATACTTATTAAAGTAACGTCCATAAGAAAGACCATCACCATTATCTTGAATCATCTTTTCACCAAGAGGTGTAATAAATCCGTTTTCTTTAGCATCAGTTCTGATAGCCATTTCAAAGTCACGAATAAATCCTTTACCACCCATAAGAACAACTTTCTTATCTCCATCTTGAGTATCACGGTCAAGAACATCACCAATTGTACGTTCAAGTTTGTTAAGAGTCAGAACTTCACCATAAGTATCATAGTTAGATTCACGACAAATTTCTAACATACCAGCAGTACGAGGAATAGGTTTACCATTATCATAGTCTTTTAAAGGAATAGTACCATCAGGTAAACGGTTATATTCAGACTTCCACAAACGTTCTTCATTCATCACCCTCATGTGCAAGTTGAACTGTCGCATTTCTTCATTAATCCAAAGATTAGAAGTACCACCATTATCGTTTTGAAATTGATATTGAGTAACAACATTAGCAAGATTACCAGCTATTTCTTTAGAATAACGATAAAATTCAAGTTGAGAAGTCATTCCAGCAGGACCCATAGTATTGCTTCTGTTACCTTTAGAATAAGATTCAGAAACAGTAGGAGCACTTATTGCCCAATACATACCTTTAGCTAACCATTGGGGGTCAACATAAGCATCAGGATTAGGAGAAGTAAGTTTCAGAAGATAAGCATAACCATAAGCAGATTCTCCTAAGTCTTTCTGAATACGAACTTGAGTAACACCATCAGGAGCAGTAAGACCATGTTGTTCAATAAACCAATGAGTAGAGAAATGAACTTCAAATTCACTACCATTTTGACCTGGTTTAGTAACAGCAGGATTAAAGTAAGTTACAAAATCTGTAAACTTCATACGACCCATAGTCTTCCAAGTCCACTGTACAGTAGTAACTTCTTTAATACCACGACTACCTTGACCTTCAGTAATAAAACTTAAAGGAAAACGGTCATCATCCATACCATAATTATAAGTCAGAAAACTATTAATTTCTTCTGGCTTTTGAAGCTGAAGATAAGCGATTGATTCTTCATTAGAATAACCTCTATCTTCATAATGAGTTTGTCCAATAACACGTAATGTTTTCATCTACAAATTTACTATTATGTTAATAACCAAAACGCTCATCTTTCAGAGCATCTTTTTTACTATCAGGTTTAGTTATTTTAATAGCTCCTTTTGTAGATTTACGTTGACTAGCAGTAAGTTTCAACTTTTTAGCTTCTTTATCAGAAACAGCCATTTCTATCAAACTATCATAACCTTTACCTGTATATTTAAGCCAAGCTTTAAGCAGTTCTTCATCGCGTCTTTCAGCAGGAGATAACTTCATTAAATCATTTTCATAACGAGAAAGTCCTTTATCATCAACTTGATAAACATAATTGAAGAAATCTTCTGGAGTAGTAGAAATTTGTTTTCCATTACGTTCAATAATAACAGTTTCAGGAATACGATAACCAGCAATTTGTCGTTTATCAATACATTCTTTAACTCCATTCCAAAATTCCACAAGTTGTTTCTCTTCTTCTGCTTTAACTCGCATAGCTTCTTTAGCATTAGCTTCACGAATTTCATTATCAGCTTTCTGAAGAGATTCAAGTTCTTCCTTAGCAACATTGAAAAGCTCATTACTATCTTTAAGATATTGAATATACTTATCAACATTACCACGACGATTAAATTCCTTAAACGCCTCACGAACAATAGCTTCTTGTTGGCTTACATTATTTTCATCTACTTCAATACCACTTCTATCGCGAAGTTCACCAAAGCCTTCAAATGAATTACCATTTGCAACATAATAATTAAGAAAATCACCAACAATAGGATAATCTTCAAATAATTTATTAACACCAGCTTGAGCAAATTCATCACGTTTTAAATCAAGAACGGATTGAATATAACTTGCAACTCCTTGAGGAGTATTTTCAAAAGTAACTGCTTTACCGTCTTCTGAAGTAACAGAAACACCAACAAGTTCTTGAATCGATTTAACATCAATAGTATTATCTTCTTTAGTATCTTCTACTTCAAATTCTTTAAGATAAGCAACAACTTCATTTTTAGCTTTAAAGATATTACCTTTATCGTCAATAAGATTACCGTCTTTATCAACAGTATATTTATTATCTCCATCTTCGATAATAGTACCTTCTTCTAAACCATGTTCAGCATCAGCATCATTTGCTTTACCAATAGGCTGACCCCCCGTAGAGTATGAAGATTGGTCATCTTTATTAGCATTAGTCTTACTATCCCCATTTCCATTACTACCACCAGTAATATCATCAATAGGATTACCATCAGCATCTAACTGTCCTGTTTTACCTGTATCAAGGTCTGTAATGTCCTCAGTAGGTTTTCCATCTCCATTAGATGTTTCACCATTAAAACCAAAACTATCAAAACTAGGCATAACTCTTTGTTTTTAATTAATTACTATATCACAAATATAAACTATAATAATAACATGAGTTTTACTTATATCGTTAAAATATGTTCACCTTTAAGCTGAATCACCGACTAATTTACTATTGCTAACTAGTATATTTAAGTCTGATAACCTAGCCTGTCGCTCTCATACGTGCTCTGCATTAATCAAAATTTATCGAAATGATTAATCTATCACGAAATAGATAAAGTGTTCAGAATAAGCTAAAAATGGCTTATTTGATGTAAAGAAAAATGAAAATGGGCTGAACCTACTTTCACAAGCAAGTCCAGCCCTATTATGAACAAAATTTAGAAGTACAGCCGATTATTTACTTTTACTATCATAACGATTTTTATTCGTTTTTGCAATCTTGACTTTATCATCACTTTCTTTAAGTTTAACAGCTAATTCTTTTTCTTTAAGTTGTGCTTCAACAGAAGTCTTTTGAGCATCTAAACTAAGTTTACTACGTTCAATATTAAGTCTAGCATTTTCCATACGTTCTTCAGCTTGACTCTTTTCAGCATCGCTAAGACCATTATCAAAACTCATAATATTAGCATTTGCTTTCATAGCCTCAATTTGCCCATCAAGATATTTTTCAACTCTAATTGTTTCTCTATCTTGTTCTGCTTTTCTATCAATCTTAGCAAGTTCAAATTCTTGACGAAGTTGTTCTGTTTGTTGAGAAACACGTTCAACATCAAGTTCATGCTCACGTTGAATATTTTGATACTTATCAATAAGTTTACTAATTTGAGCAACATTATCTCCACGAATAGCAGCATTAGCCATATCCATATTACCATTCTGAGCAGCACTAAATGCAAGTTGTTTATATTGTTCAAGTTTCTCGCGTTCTTTAACAGAAGTTTTACAAGTAACAATATAATTAGCAAATATATGACTATTAACATCAAGACTTAAATATCTAATATCGCCATCTTTAGTTTTATAAGAAGTATTAAGACCATCAATCCAAGCAAGTTTAGTATAATCCATTTCAGCTTGATAATCTCGTTCTCTCATTTTATCAAATATAAATTCAATAATAACAGAACCCATACTTCCACGAATAACTGCTTCATCAGTAACCCCTTTACCAGCACTATTAGCAATCTCACCATAACGTTGTGGAGTCATATCACATTCCATTTTAGCAGTCTGTTCAATCTCTTGAATAAGTTGTCCAAGTTCAGTAATATAATTATTCATTCGACTTTCAAGATAACGAACATTTTGTGCTTTAACAAGATTAGCGTCATCTTCATCATCAATATAAAGCACTCCATCAGCAGCCATACGATATATAGTTTCAGCAGGTTTTTTACCAAGAAGAGATTTAGCAATCATAAGAACATTCATCTTATTTTTAGCAATAGCCATTTCTCTATGATAAGAAACTATATTACGAAATACTTGATAAGGAATAACCGTATCTACAATACTAAATCTTCCAAAACCTGGAAGAAGTTCTGCAATACCATTATAAGGAAGTTTACCATTCCTATTATAAGCAATAGGACGAGCCTTATAAGGATATATACTTGTAGCACGAGAGCCAATTCTAACGCTCTCATAAACTTGTGGACGCCACACCCATTCAATACTAATATCACCACCAGCAGGATTAAGCTGATAAGTTTCATCAACAATTCTTGTTGTAACAAATGCTCCATTACTATATGTAAGAATACCTTCTTTTATTTCACCTCTCCAAACAGTATGCCAAACTTCAAATAAACCATTATTAGCATCACGAGCCATTATATTAGTGTTCTTAATATGTTGTAAATCATCTTTATTAAATTTACTACATATATCACCAAAATAATACATATACTTATCCCAATTTAAAAGTGCTCTATCGCTAGAAGTAGTAGCACTATATTGATAATATGTATCAAGAGCTTCACGTTCTTTTTCAGAAAGATATTCATAAAATTCATCTATAATTTGTTGTTTAGTCAACATACGACGTTCAGCAAACATATCATAATCTTCTGCAAACATACTATCATTAGGAACAGGAAAAGCATCTCTAACACTAACAACACGTTTAATTAATTGATTACCTACAACATCTCTATATGTGTAACAAGCTCCAAAAGCAACAAATTCAAAATAAGCTCTAGCATATATAGTAAAAGCATCAGTTAAATCATCAATAACATTAATTAAATCTTGACCTTGAGCACTAATATCATCAATAAAATTTTCATTAAATTCTTTAATAAAAGCTTCAATATCAACAGCTTGTTCAGGATTAAATTGTTCAGGATTATTACCTTCATTAACAAACTGCATATAACTTTCTTGTATCTTCTTAGCAACAGCTTGTTCTGCAAGCATCATAATTTGTTTACCAAGTTCAGCATCTCTAGCAAATACAACTTCTGGATTATTAGCTCCAACAATAAAATCATGTGGATTTTTGATATATTCACCAATATATCTTCTAATAATACCTTTCATCATATCATAGTTACGCATAGTAGCTGGAAAACGAGTAAGATTTTCATCTTTTTCATTATAAGGATTAAGAGTTTTTCTATAATATTCTCTAGGAATATTACCAAGAAGAATATTAAACTTTTCTTCTACATTAAAATCAGCTTTACAAGCAATACCAGCTTCTATAACATAATCACAGCATTTAGCATACCAATCAACTTCTTGTTTTTCAGCATAACTAACATGCTGATTAGGGAAATCAAGTCTACCAAAATTATACATATCTTTATTTGTTTAATCTTAAAACCATTGTCTATTAAAAATATCTGTTTTATCATTCTCTTCTGTAACTTTCTTACGACTAGCAAGTTCTCGCTTACCTTTAATATCAATAGATTTCCAATATATACCCAAAAGTATAAGACTAGATATACGGTCAAAGTTACCTTCGGCATTAAACTTTTTAAGTTCAAGAATTGTTTGATAATCAAGAAATCTTTCAAAAACATAAATATCTTCTCCAAATTCATTCTTACCAATAACTTCATATAAGAACTCTTTAAGAAGTCGAAGACCATCTAGTTTCTTAGGACCACTACCAATATTATAACCATAACTAGTACTAACTTTTTCTTTAACAGCAGAATCCCAAACATATAAAGGTTCATAACCTAGATATTTAGTAGCTTTCCATTTACGAAAGTTAGAAACAGTTTCACCACGATTTATTTCCACAAGTCCAGTACCAATACAATTATACCATTTACATAAACGATAAAACTTTTCATCAGCTTCTTCTAGTCTTTCAGTACGTCCATAATATGCAGCACATAGTTTAGGTTTAAATCCATTACGTTCTCTAGGCATTTCAATAACAAATATACTATTATGAGAATGTCTATCAGTAATTTCTTTTTTATCTTTATCAATACCAACAGGGTCATAAACTGCAACATAAGTACCAGGAAGAATACTTCTTATAAGTCTATCATTAATATATGTTTCTTCATATTCTGGAGCAAACCAAACTCTTATACATCCATGCGGATCTTCATTACCACGTCTAGGAACTCCTTGAATATAATCATAAGTTTTCATATCAGGATTTTCAATTCTTATACGAGCATTAGATTTAAAATAAATCTTTTTACTTCCATCTTCAAATAACTCACCATCAGTATAAAACTTATAACTATTATCAACTCGAAGTTTATCTTCAAATTTATTAAGAGCTTCACTACTAAATATATTTTCACTAGCACTACTAAAAGATTCAGCAGGAAATAAAGCACGTTGACCAAGATAATTAAGATATTCTGCAAAAGTCTTAGCAGTTTTTTTCTTTTCAATTCTTTCTCGTGCAGCAAGTTGAAGACCTATTCGTAAATTACTATTTCCATTTTCATCAAAACCTTTAACTCCATCTATTTCTCCTTCAAGACCCCAAGCATAAGATTTAAAAAATCCACAAACTTCATTACGAGCATCATTATCAAAAACATTTTCAAAAGCCATAAATCTAAATGCTCTAGGATTATAAAAGTTTTGTTCAAATATTTGCATATTAGCAGCAGTAGCAGTTCCCCAAGCCATAAGAGTACCAGTAGTACGAGTACCAACAGTCATTGTAGGTTCAGTCACATTCATAAACTCATCAAAGTTTTGCATTGTAGACAACTCTTCAACTTTAATAGTAACAGCATCTTTACCAATAGCACAGTCTGGATTATTATTAGCACTAACACTTAAAAGAGAACTAGACCAACTATCATCAGCTTCAACTCCATTTTTCATACGATAACCAAGTTTAAAACTATCAGTAGTAGGACTAAATATTCCTCTTTTAAATGGAGTTTTCTCTTCAAAGAACTTTAAGTTATTAACAGCAAAGTCACTTAAACCCCCTTGTTTAATCAAATATTTATTATCAGCTGCAACATGAATAACAACTTTATGTTTAGATAAGTTAACTTCGTTAGAACTATCAGCAGCCATAATATAAGAAAAACCTCCACGTCTAGTCTTATCAATAATAAGATGTAAACCATTACGTCTACAAAATTCTATAATTTGCCAAGTCCAAAATTGAGCATCAATAAAACTAGGAAAACTATAAATCTTTTTAGCAGTAGCTCCATGTTCAGTAACAATAACAGATGATTCATCTGTGCGTTCCATACGAGTATAATTAAGAAAATTATAATGACCACCTGTTATCCAAACATCTTCTATACTTCCATCTGGATTTTGCCAACAAGGAGCAGAAAAACCATTACGTCGTCTATCACATTCTCTACGTCTAAATTGTCTATGAGGAATACTATCAACTTTAAATTGTGTATATCTACCTGTGGCTTGATATGTTCTAGCAGCTTCATTAAAAAGTTCAGTATTAACAAATTTGCCAGGTCTAATATTTAAAAGAAAACCACCACTATCTCCAATTAAAAAGTTATTATGAGGGTCATACCATCCACAATCACTAGCTTTCTTATACTTTTTCTCTTTATCAGGTTCTTCAATGTATTCTAGAAAAGGATATTTACCATCAGCCATAATATTTTATTTAACTAGTAAACAAACAATAAAAGCGATAGCGCAAACAGCACCACCGCTTACCAAATATCTATTATTACGTTTAATACGTTCAATAGATTTATTTAAATTATCATTTGTTTTATTACTATTATTAAGATTATATTGTAAAGTTTCAACTTCTTTATGAAGAGCATTATATTTAATCTTATGAAGATTAATTATACTGTCTTGTTCATTAATAATATCTTTATAAAGTTTAGCTTTAATAATTTTAGTATTAGCAACCTTAATCATATTAATAGGAACAAGAACAGTTGTATCAGTAGTGTTGACTCCCCGTGGAGGATGCACTATGTTATCAATCTCACTCTGACACCAACTTCTTGAATAACTCCCAAGTAGCACTATCATTAAGACTAATAACTTTATCTTCAATATCTTTCTCATGTTCTTTAAGTTTATAAACTATACTTTCTCTTTCAGTTATAACTAACTGTATAGAATCAATCCGAACATGATTAATAGCAGTGTCACTTTTATTATATGAATTGACTTCTACACTAAAACGACTTATTGATAAATACAGAGTAACACATAAATTAATAATCGCTATTATAAATATTGCTATTAACATCTTCTTCATGACTCTATACAGTATTAAGTTAATCTTTTATTTCGATAAGTTTATTAAGTAAATCAAGATTCCATCTACCAGTTTCTTTAAGACCAAGAACTCTTTGAGCCATCTTGATAGCTGCAACTTGACCACAATTCACGTTAGTATCAAATAGTTGTTCAGCAACTCTCTGACTATTAAAATCATCAAGTTCAAATACATCCCAATAACCTATTTTATACTTTTCCCAAACAAGTTTCTGAAGCTGAACATCATTATCAAGTTTAGACTTAAATTCTTTACTACCAACAGTATAATGTTTTTTATAAGAATCAATCATAGTCCAACCTTGCCAAGTAGGATTATATTTACGACTGATACCTCTATAAGTTTCTCCACCAGCATCATCTTTATCGTTTACATAACCACCTTCTTTAATAGATAGTTTTTTAAAAGCATCTCCAAAGTAAGCCATAATTTAATTTATATAAGGATTAGTACAATATCTAAAACAATCAACAGCGTCATAATATTCATCTTCATCAAATTCTTTAATAGTTATCCAAAACCAAAGACATCTAATTTGAACTTTATATTTAGCAACAGTAACTATAACTTTATATCTAGCACTACTATTTTCAGTATTAACTTTTTTATTAATACAGTAAATAAGTCTAATATTATTTTTACGTTTAACTATATACATAATTTAATCTTCATTTAATACTCTATTAATCCAACCTCTAAGAAATTTGATATTATTTCCTTTACCGGCAATGTCATTATAATATCTAATACGTTCAAGTTTATACTTAGCTACAAAATAATCAGCACTAATTGTAGTATCAGACTTATAAGCATTAAGAGAATCTTGAGTTCTACGAAGTAATTCTTTAGTTAAAACTAATTCATTAATAGCAGTAGAATCAGTAACAGGAACATAACGAATTTCAGGAACTGGAGTAATACGTTTAGTGCATCCACTAGATAAACAAATAGCAAATATAACTAAAACAATAAAACCAATAATTACTCCAATTAAATTATCTTTATTTAATTTCATATAGCAAGTTTAAATTGAGTTTGAACACCACTAGCTTTAATTTGTAATTCTCTATCTTTAAGAACTTTATTAATATCGTCACGTAGATAATTCATAGTAAAGAACTTAGTAGTTTCAACAGGATTCTCTTTAATATGATAAAGACCATCAGAAAACCTTTTTGGCATACCATATTCATTAAGTTCAAAATCACTATCAATATGACATAACCAAATACCTTTAATAGTTAAACCAAGTATATATTCAACAGCAAAAGCATACATACTAAGCTGAAGATTATATATAGCACCATTACAATTAGGAAGATGATTAAGAGGAGCTAAAAGTCGTTCATCTTTATCAACCCAAACATTAGTTTGTTGTGCAGGTCTAACTGTTTTATCTTTCTTATAATAACCACTACTAAATTTTAATCCACCACGATTAGTTTTCCAATCACCTACAACAGCACAATTAGTATCTTCATTAACTAGAAGAATATCAATAGTTCCACTAATTAACCAATCTATAAGAAACATACCAATCTCACTATAAATCTTATATCCTTTTTCAGTATACATTTTAAACGCATCATAAATAAGAGGATAACGATTACCTGTAAGTTCAATAAAATCTTTAAGATTAAGTAGTTTATATCTAGCTCCAAAATTTGGTATATCAGCAATAGTAACCATTACACCATCTTCTCGTTTATCAAGATAGTTAATAGCTTGTTGAAACATAGAAGCTCCTTTAACACCATCTTCAAGACCATTATGAGTATTAGTTCCACGTTCACAAGCTTCTTTAGTAATAGTTGACCATTGTTCTTCTAGTTTCTTCTCACTTATTCCTAGTTCTTTAGACTTCTTTCTCAACCAATAGTTCTTATCGAACTTTGGAGCATAATTATGAAGGATAGTAGTAGTTGAAATATAATCATTACCTAGACTATCATTATATTTATGTTCTTCTTCATGAAAAATAAGTCTAATATCATTATATCTTTTATCTCTAAGTTCCATATTATTAATACCATTAAGTTCAACACTAGCTTGGACCCGCTTCGGCACTACGTGCCTACGCTAGACTCCCCGTGGAGGATGGAGTAGATTAGCATCAGCTTATTCCTCAATCATACTACTAGTAATTTCAACTCCTCCTCTACCAGCAACATTCTCTTGTTCATACAGAAGATTTTCTTCAGCTACATTAAGAGCTTTAATTGTATTTGGAAACTGATTAGCTAAATCATTAATTTGTTTCATATAACCAATAACAACTGGAACATCTTCTAGACTAGCACCATCAGATAACTTGTCATTCAGCAACTCATTTAACTTGCTAGCAGCTAGAGCAACATTATGAATACCACGCTTAATATTAAGTACAGCTTCCATACCTGCACCAGCTTTTTGATTATAATATCTTTTAATAAGTTTCCAAACAAGAATATCAGGTTGATAATTTTTAGGTAAATCAAAATTCTCAATAGCTTTCTTAAGAGCTTCTTTTTCACTAAGACCTTCTTGTAGACATGGACCTTTAGGGTCACCAAGATAATAAATAATACCAACTTCTTTAATATACATCTCTTTATTAGGAGATTTATCTCTAGTATAAAGAAGACTAACATCTCTATCAAGAAGTTGTTTAAGTGTAGGAGCTTTTGGCATACCAGTTTCATCTATGGTCAGCATCCAATCCAATTCCAAACCGTTCATATATTTCTTCTACTTCTTCATCAAATTCAATAATTTCAAGTTGACTCATAGCATATAGCCAAAGATTAGCATAAGCAGCACTATGTTTTTTACTTAGTTTAATCCAAATAGGAAGAAGTTTCTTTTTAAACTTAAGTTCAGTCTTAATCTTTTCTTCTTCTTCATAATGTTTTTGCTTTTCTTCTTCCATAACTTTAGCAGTATATTCTTTATACTCTTCTCTAGTCATAGTTTTTCTAGCTTCTTTAAAGTCTTTATAATGACTAATAAGTTTGGAACGATACCAATTCTTTTGAATAGTACCAATATGAGGAATAGCAACACATTTATCTTTTCGTATATTAATACTAGCTTCTTTTTCAAGACTTTCAATAATAGATTTACAAAGTATTCTATCATCACCTTGAAATCCAATATCATCTAATATATTATTTATATCTTTATAAATAAGAATATAATCATCATCAAAATCTTCTTGAGAACTAGTATTAGCAATATTAAAACTAGTATTAGTCTTAAAATCCATAATTGAAAGTTTAAGAACTCTTCTTAGATTACTACTATAAACAAGAACACAAGTACCTATAATTTTAAATTATACATAAGTAGTTCTAAGAAGAGTTCGATTATTTAGACGAAATGGCTAATTAGCTTTTTCAGCAGAATGATAAACAAAAGGATTAATAGCTTTATGTTTATCAGTAATAGCAGCTCTTAAATCATTAATAGCTATAACTTTAAATTCAACAAACCAAACTTTCTGTCCTTTTTTATATCCTTGATTTTGTCCAAAAGTACCAACAGTAATAGAACGAGTTAGTTCAGTATCATTAGTAATATACTTATTAACAAATTGAGGACTAAGAACATTATGTTTAAGATAAAGATGATAACCACGTTCAAGAGTAGAATGGTCAATAATAATCTTATCCATTTGATTCATACCAATAAGTTCAGCATCTTCTTTACTAATCTTAGCAATAATTGGCATAACTTCAACTGTACTTACTTTATTATTAATAACACCAAACAAACTTTCATTTTGGCAAAGAGCAACAACACAATAATGTTTAGCAATAACTACATTAGTAAGAACAGCGTCAAGTGCTTCACTTGTTATTTCGCTGATGTCAGTAGGTATTTGAATACCAAAATCTTTAAATTTACTTTCAACTTTAATCATAACACTAAATTATTTAGTTTTAATAATACTATCAATACCAATATTTCCAAGTTTAAGTTTACTAGGAACTTTAACTTCTTTTTTATTCCTTTCTCCACTATGAAATTCTCTAGTGTATTTAGGTTTAGTTTCACTTTTATCTTTACCCATAACTTAATTGTTTTTAGCAAATGTAAGAGTTTAGATGAATCTACCAAGAGAAAAACTATTTTTAACATTTACATCATAGAGGATTATATGATTATAAATATGCAAGTCATACTCCCCGTGGAGGATGAAGATAAGCTAGACTTAATCATATTAATATTGATATTATTAATAGAGATATTAATAATGATTATAGTATTGATTAACTTAATTATTTATATGATGATAATGAGAATAATGTAGATAAAACAAATAATGGAAATAATGAAACTGAAGTAGTTGAAGCAGAAGAAGTTGATATTAGTGAAATTGATTGGGATTGGTAATAATAATAAAGATGACGATAAAATGAAAAAGATAATAAAGATTATAATAATGATGATGAAAAGAGTAAAAGTAATTATGAATATGAGAGTGATGATGATAGCGAATATAAGAGTAATAAAGGTAGTGATAATAAGAATGAAAATAGTGTATATTGGTGAAGATTAAATTAAATATTATGATAAAAATGATGAGAATTATAAAGATTATAACAAAGATAAGAGTGAAGATAATGGAAATAAAATGAAAAGTAATAATAATTATAATGATAATGAAGAGGAAAATGATAATGATGGTAATAATGATGGTAATAGTAAGAGTGAAAATAATGTATATTGGTGTTTTGATGAGGCTAGTGAGTATTAACCCCGGGTCATTAAACTAGTCTTGACTACCCCCGTCAAGTTCTAGGAGAAAGTAAAGTTCTCACTCTCATTATCAACATTAAATATTTTGAGATTATTCATCTCATTACATTACTAACTATTAACACTAATCATTATGAGAACAAATAAACCATTGTTGTTAGTTGCTATCATACTGATGATACCAGCTATCATACTAGCATTGAAGATAGAACCAACTAGTGATGAACAGATTACTGCTGTTGTATTTGGAATACTATCGGCTATTGTTAGTTATCTTAGTAGAGATTAATCTCTACTAGATGATGTTGCTCATTATCAACATTAAATACTTTGCAGTTGAAACGAAACAACTGTCAGTAATGCTACTGATTAGCGTAATTAAATACTTAATAGTCATGCCAGACGTTAAAGATTTAGCACAAGCTGCACAAGGTGGTGCTGCTGCTCCTGAGAATGTTAACGTAGTTGAAAAAACTGCTAGTGTTAATCAACCTGTTCAACCTACTGTTGATACAGATAACCAAAGTTCTACGCAAGTGGAAACCATTGATGATGTTGTTAAACGCATCTGTACTGATGGTCATAGTTATGTAATGACAACTGTCATTACTAATATTGATTGTCAAGAACGTACAGGTCGTAATGGCAATTCTTATCTCAATGCGTTTGTTACTATTGCTAGTCCTGTCAAAGGTGCTCAAAGTATGCCTGATGGTACACATCGAATGGGTATGCTTGGAGCTATTCAGATGCCATTCAATCAGATACTGCTTGTAATGCGCAAAGACAAGTTCTACGGTAGATTTGTCAACTATGTTGGCGAGGCTGCTGAAGCTGGCTTTGCTAGTATGTATCTGACTGGTATTGCTGTCAAAGTTCTTTGCCAGTTTGTACCTGCTGGTGTACAAGACCGTAATCCATTTACTCGTAAAGACAATCTTTACAATGTTGTGGATTATGACCGATATGTATATCATATTGTAGGTATCGAACAGCCTGCTGACCCTGTTCTTGTTGGTGCATATAATGTACTTATCAAGCAGATTATGGACGATGCTCGTGCTGCTATTGCTGCCAAGCGTGAAGCTAAAGCTAAAGCAGCTAGTTTTGTTGCTACTGCAATGAACGATGACGATATGCCATTCTAATGAACATGACGCTACTAACCTTCGGGTTGGTAGCGTTTGTGTTATCAACAATAGTTTTGTTGATGCTGTCGCTAGTGTTCGACATGGAAATGCTCATTATCAACATTAAATAGATTGCAGCAAACGAACTTAACAGTCTGATAAGACTTATCAATCAAGACCTAGCTGCAAGGTCTGATAATACTAATCCTAATATTAAACATTATGAAAGTACATCGTATTATTGCTATTATTGAAGTTGAGAATGATAATTCTATAACTTCTGTTGAAGTTACTAATCTTCATCCTACTAATAACGATATTCCTCTTGCTGTTACCAATATAACTACTAATGGTAATGCGAATAATATAGAACAGGTATATAAGGTTATTGATGATTATAGACTTGTTATTCGTGATAAACTAAAAAGTATCGCTCGTTCTATTAATGATGGTCTTGATGATTATGAATGTGGTATAATTGGTCTAGATTATAACGATAGCGAATGTAATGATGAAACTAAAGCTGATTAACTAGATAAATGCCATGTAAATTTTTTTCTTATAATATATATTATATACGAAGTATATTATATATATATATTATACCCTAGAATCAGTGAAAGATATTGCTGGCAATATTGCTATTAATGATGATAAGACTAGTTATATTAGTGAACTTACAACAACTCATCTTGTGAAACAAGATGATGTTGGTATGACTGTCGTGACTGGTATTGATACTGATATTGGTCATGGAGATTTACTCCTATAACATTTTGTTATACTGATATTGGTCATGGAGATTTACTCTCATAACAAAAAGTTATAGAGATGAAGTTAGAGGTGACGAGAGGTATTGAATGTGGAGAAAGAGGATATGGAGATGAAAGTGGGCATTGTAGAGTTTGTGGAGAATGAGATGGTGGAGTTGAATGTGGTTCAAATAGGGTCAAATTGAGGTTGAATGTGGAGATGAGAATGGTTATGGGAGTGGTGAATGTGGAGATGAGGGTGGAGATGGTCATGCTAAAGGGACTAGTCCTGCTGGTATTCTTCCTAATCCTCTTCATCCTATTAATAACACTCCTAATAATCAATCTAAACCTATTGTTCCAACTCCCTCTCTTTCTCTCCTATAACTTCTCGTTATAACTCCATAACTTTTCATTATAACCACTATAACTATTAGTTATACTATCATCTTCTCAATCTCATTCATTATAACCTTTAGTTATACCATCATCATCAACATTAGTTCTGACATCAGCTTTAGCTCTAGTTTCGTCATGAACTTTATCGTTAAGCCCAGTATTAAGACTAGTCCTAACAGCACTATCAAGTCTAATAAGACTTCTAGTCATAATGACTAATAGCATTAGTTCTAGTTAATAATAGCACTATTAATATTATCAGTATTATAATGACTATTAATACTAGTCATGCTAATATTGCTGGTGGTATTACTAATGATATTCTTAATATTCTTGATATTACTGATTCTCTTTATACTAATGATACTCTTGATACTATTGATATTTATTATACTCATGGTAAGTTAATTCCTATTGCTATAACTATTTTAGTTATTTTAATATAGCTATTGATTATTAGTTAGAATTATAGTATAAATAAATTATAATATATTTGGAGTATTATATTTAATTATTATATTTGTCGTGTTGTTCAGTAGAGTAATATTGCTACTGATAATAATATTAATCTTAAACTTATAAGTGTTATGGTAAATTTTGATAATGTTACTAGTAATGTTCAATCTAAGCCTAGAAAGAAAACTATGGCTGAAAGTTTAGAAGAAGCTAAACAAGAGGGTAAACTTGTTGTTCCTGAAGAAGATATACAAGTTAATGCTGTTGTTAGTAGTGAAACTGTTCAACCTAAAAATAAAGCTAGGAAGAAGAAACAAAGTAAAGTTCGTAAACAGGAAGAACAAACTAATGCTGTTAGTCAAGCTAATGAAGATAATGACTTTAAAGATGCTAAGACTGATAAACGTGGTGTTCCTGTTGGAATTAATGTTCCTCAACATATTCTTGATGTAGTTTGTATTGTTAAATTCAATGCTGCATTTAGACGTCATACTTCTCTTAATATTCTTCATGCTCTTGAAGATGATGGAAGAATATGTAATTCTAAAGGTGCTTATGTTGACTTCTTATGGAATAAGTTTAGAGTTACTGCTGATGGTGGACTTCGTAGAGAATATAGATATACAGATGATTTGTTCATTGATGCTTTAGTTAAGGCTCATGCTGATGTTGCTAGTGATAGCCAGCGAGTTATTGGTATTATGATTGATACTGAAACTGAACTTCATAAAAAGAATAAAGATTCTGAAGCTAGTTAAGTTTGTAGTATAGACTCCCCGTAGAGGATGGATAGTGCTGTTGAGCTTGTTAAAGCTAATTCTCATCTGCTTGCCATTTTTATCCATTTTGTTTATTGGGTTTGTTATAGTTAACACGTTGATGATAATCATCCTCTACTCGGAGTTTATTTTATATATAAAGATATGGAAAGAACTGATATTTATTTTGTTGAAGATGACACATATTTCAATAATAATGTTGAAGGTGTTGAAATTCATGCAGAATGTCTAAGTCAAGATTTTGACGATATTGCTTGGGAACCAATAGTTGATGATAGTCCTATTGTTGACCCTGAAAATGATGTTTTTGGTTATTACGATTAAATAAATAGAATTATGGAAAATATTGATATTAAACTTGTTCTTGATGAAGTTTTTGGTACATCTTGTAATACTATTACTTGTGAAACCTGTAAATATAAAGAAGATTGCAAACTTATTAATAAATTCATTAATGATATTAAAGATAAAGGTTTATCTCCAGACCAATATGTTAGAGGTTTAGCTTTATTTGTATATGTTCTTAAAGAACAAAAATACATTAATGATTTTGGTAAAACTCAAGAAGATATTATTAAACTTGTTACTGAGAATGGATTTGAACTTGATTGGCTTATTAATCGTTGGGATAGTATAATTGAAGATAAAGATATTCTTAAACCTATTATTGCTGTTTTTCCTAAATATGCTAAAGATATGATTATTAATATTGTTGAAGCTAATACTAAAATTAATCATTTTATAAGTCAACATATTGTTGATAGTTCTTATAAAGAACGTAATGAAATTATTAAAATGGTTAATCAATCTGTTGATAATAATAAACAAGAAAATAAGTTTAAGAATGTTAGTGATGATGAAATTTATGCTGAACTTAAACGTAGAAAAGCAAATAAATCTGCTAAATAATCCCACATAAGTTTTTGATTTTATTTCTAATACTACTGTCTGTGAAGATAGTAGTATTATTTCACTTGCTGATGATGGAGGAATTGAACTCCGAAACTATGATATTGTTATTATCCGTTTTAATTTCTAATTGTAACTTTTGTAATAGTACGGTCTGTGAAGATAGTGCTATTAATATTTATCATAGTCCAAGTGTTATATGTCATATTAATTTATTTTAATTTTTGGTATTAATAATGTCGTTATTACTGATTGTGAAATTAGTAATATTGTTCGTGTCAAACATTTCGTTTATATGATTTCGTATTTGTAGATTTGCCTAGTATTGTCTGTGAAGATAGTGCTAGGCTTTTTAGTATGTATATTATTAACTTTAAATATATAATTAAAATGGATAATTTTGATTCTCTTATTTTTGATGGTCTATTAGATAGATACATTGAAGAACAAGCTAAGTTTGAAAAAGGACAGGTAGTATATATGGAATATACTTATCAATATCATAATCAAACTAAACTTGGTGTTTGTGTTGGTATTGTGATTGAAGTTGGAATTACTAAAGTTGAACGTACAGTAGGTAATAACAAATACATTGATTATCCTATTGTATATACTGTAGCTCATGCTAAAGGTGTTAGTCGTTGTGTTAGTGAATGTAAACTTGGTTCTGTTGCTGAACATATTCTTAAAGAACGTCTTAAACGTGATGGTAAGAATAATGAGCCGGCTACAAATGACTAGCTATTTATGTTGATGATACATTCGTAGATATGATTCTTTTGCTCTCTGTTGAATTTTCATATATAATCTGATTAATCTATCACGATTAATATTGAGTTCAATACAGGGCAAAAGAACTAGCTAATAAATGTTAAACTAAAAATTTAATACAGTTTTATTATGAATTATGTTGCTTATAAGAATATTGATGGTACTATTACATCTGGATTTAAAGTTAAACTTTATGATATAGTTACTTTGAAT